>FUFK010039284.1_pt1 | contig 15792 bp, 17 predicted proteins | sample 1021851 | NCBI WGS metagenome assembly FUFK01 (sample SAMEA51879418, study PRJEB19060) | metagenome | reverse complement strand
TTCGCCATTGGCGCGCGCGCGCGCCAATGGCGAACGAGCGTCCGGGCGTCGCGAAACTGAAGACATCCTCGTAATCGGCGGCCGTCAAATTCTCGACTCGGCCGAACAGCTCGACATTATCCATCACCCTCACGTCGGCGTTGACGTTCAGCAGAAAGTAGTCGTCCAGTTGCACGCGAACCGGCACGAACGAGGGATCGATGAAAGCGCTGTCGATCGTCTCTCCATTGTAGCGCGCAACGAGCGTGACCCCTCCGGCATCCTTGGGAGCGCGCCAGTCGACAGCCAGGCTGGCGGTATGGGAGGGCCGCCGCACTTCGCGCGCGCCATCCTCGTGGGAACGCAGATAGGTGTAGGCTCCATTGACGCGCCAAGCTTCCGCGAAGCGCGCCTCGCCGAACACTTCGACGCCGTTTCTCTTGGATACGGTATCGCGATTGCCAGGGCTGGCGACGAAGTTCGGGGGCGGAAAAGAAGTGAAGATCTCTTCGTCCAGTTCGCTCTCGAAATAGGTGACCCCGATTGAAGCGCGCTCACCGAACAGCGACTGGTCGATCCCGATCTCCCATCCGCTCGACTTCTCGGGCCTGAGGTCGGGATTGCCGATGAAACGGCCGTCCACGAACCCATATAGTTCGTAGAACGAGGGGTTCTTCACCCCCGATCCGACGGCCCCGCGCACTCGCGTAGCCGCAGCGATCCGATAGCTCGCCTGAAGCCTGTACGTGGTTGTATCGGCGAACTGGTCGTTCCAGTCCCTGCGGATGGATGCGGACGCGCTCGCTCGGTCTCCGAGATCGATCGCATACTGGCCGACGAGACCGACATTGTCGATCTGTCGGCGACCGGTGAATGCGAAGCCGGTCGGATCGGTGTTACGGAAGCGTTCGCGTTCGACATCGAGAGCCGCCGTGACCCGGTGGGTCAGACCGCCAGCCTCGATACGCAACGTCGTATCGTAGGACCCTTTCAACCTCTGGCCCTCGCTGCCATAGCTGCGTCCAGTCGAAGCGAAACCGTCGCGCCGGGTATCCGCGATCTGGGCCGAAAACGCTTGGGTCCAGCGATCGTCGAGCAAGTCTAGCTCGCCCCTGATGAGCACATAGATAGCCTCGTTCTCGAAGCGGTTGCCGGGGCTATCGACCTGGAATCCGAAGGTCGGACTTCCCGGATCGGAATCGCTGTCGTTGAATTCGGCATTGGTGCGCGCGTAGCGTAATACACCAGTGAGGCGTGCATTGGTTGATGGCGCGAACGTCGTCTTCAGCGAGACCGCACCACTGTCGTTCGCAAGATCGCGCGTGCCGTTCCGGGCGCCTGGCGTGCCATCGGTGGTATTGAGTGTGGCGGACAGCGCGTAGTCGAGATCGCCACTATATCCAGCGATCCGGGCAGCACCGTTCACCATGCCGAACGAACCGGCTTCGATCCGCGCGACCGCCCCGGGCGCATCGCGGCCGTCGAGAGTGATGTACTGGATGACGCCGCCGATCGCGTCCGACCCGTAGATCGCGCTCTGCTGTCCGCGCAGCACCTCGATCCGCGAAGCCTCGTCGGCGATAAGCGTTCCGAAATCGAACTCGCCGGCATAGGGATCCGACACCTCGATCCCGTCAACGAGGACGAGCGTATGGTTGGCTTCAGCACCGCGCAACCGAAGCTGTGTCTGACCGGGAACCCGTCCGACCGCGACCCCTGGGACGTCGCGGAGCACGTCGGACACCTCGCGGACTTGCCTCCGGTCGAGGATTTGCTCGTCGAGGACGGTGACCGATCCGCCGATCCGGTCGAGCGGCATGGGATCGGTGGCGCGGTTCCCGGTGACGACGATCGAGGTGTTGGATGTCTCTGGATCGGCAGCGGGATCGATGGTCTGAGCGAGCGATGGAGCCGGCAGAAGCACGGAAGACAGAAGCGACAGGTGAATGTATTTCATGAGAACGAATTTCCGGGGCGCCGGGCGACTTGGCCGGAGCGTCCGCACGAGTGCGGTCGACGAGACTGCTAGGGACGGACGCGTGCATCCCCCGGCAGTCCTGCCGATGCGGCTCCAACCGCTACTCGTCGCCCGGACGAAATTCGTTTCGCGCCTGGCCAATCCCATGAGCCCGGCAAGAGCGACACGCGCCGGTCGGTCTCCTGGCTCACGGGTTGTCGCACGAAACATACCTTCCCAGACGACAATTGCCGCCCAGTGGTTGTGGAGCCAACCCCACCCATGTTACGCGCTCGCCGCTTACAGTTGCAGGGACAGCCGCAGAATTGGCCTATCGAGACCTCACTGCGTTCCCGTTACCGGCACGCTTTATCGACATTTGATTCTGCCGACGCTCGTCTCATAGACTTTGGTCGAATGAGCGGCAAGCGCGCAGTTCCAGAGCAACGCAGCAAGACGATGGTCGCCGTTTTAGGGGGTAGGTGGACTTAATCCATCGTATCTGTTTAGGTCACCAACTGAAATGCCCAGATGTTGATCCGTCGACCTTTGGATTGGCACCAGCTTTCGCTTTCGTCTGAGATCGATTCTCAACCCTTTCTTAAATATCGCGAATGGTGTCGGAAGCCGTACGGCAGCATTTTAGTTTCTAATGCGCAAGCCGGACAGATCGCATACGGTCCAACTTCGTCGCCGGTTCAATGTCCTCTATATTGAATGCGCGGCCTAAAAGCCGACCGTCGCACACCCACCCTAAACCACGACATTAAAGCGTCAACATTATTGACCCAGAAGCTGACACATAGGCCGTCCACGAGCGTGGCTGCAACCAATCGTCGAGTATCCCGTGTGCGCTCGTAATCCGAATATCTGGCGCTTGGTGTGCGATGATCGCGTCGTTGCGCTGCCTTGGCGTTGCATCATTTAGCGACGCTCTTAGACACTGCCGCTACAGAAACTTTGCAGCTTGGTTGCTAATCAGAAGCACACTCGCAACGCTATCACTGCAGGTCGCTGGCAGCGCCGGATACAGTCGCGATGCACTCCGCTTGCAGGCGTAATCGGCGTGGGGTATTTGTCCGTAAGCGTCTGATTTGAAGAAAGAAAATGAGGGCGAGATAAAAGCGCCGCCGTCGGTCGGGGCGCAGGTGGTTGGTTTCGTTCAGTAATATGCGACGGCACCCATATTGCCCCTGCGGCGCTAATTTCAAAAAGTTCTTTGCTATCAAACAGATTGGCGACGGCGCTTGGCGTTCTGCGCTGTTTTCGTTCGGTAACCCGCTTTCGCCCGGACGTCCTTCGCCGTCCCGATGAGCATCGGTGCATTTGACTGGAGTGCTTGCCCCCACGCCTCTGCGCTGCGGCGAAAGAACGACAGCTGCGGCGTAGGAACGTCATGTGGCGCAGGGTGCCCTAATCGATCGATACTCAGTGCTGATGGCGGGCCGGCCTGTTCCCTCCATGCTTCCCAAGGTCGGTCCGTCATCACCCGAAAGATGAAAGGATCGACGGCTATGCCATCTGCGAGCACGACAGAGCATCCTTGCGAGCAATGCGGGCCCCAGGCCATCGAACCGATCGCCATGCGCGTACCCGAAGCCTGTCGCTATCTCGGGATCGGACGCAGCACACTCTATGTGCTCATTTCCAGAGACGAGATCGAGATCATCAAGATGGGGAGCGCAACCCTCGTGCTCACAGCCAGCCTGCGCTCGCTGGTTGAGCGGCTACGTCGTCCTGCCGATCAGGTACCGGGGACCGCTATATGATTACGGCGCATCCTGACTTGCTGAAAGCTGTGGTGCTTGCCGCAATCGTGAGCATGCCAGATCATTCCAAACGTCAGCTGGTCTCGAAGATCAAAGCGCGGCGTGCAAACGCAGAAGAAGCGCTGGCCGCCAGATTGGTGATTGCGCTTTCGCAGCGATCCTAGGCTCTCTGGCTATGGCAGCTACGCGCCCCAATTCCGGACGTTCAGGCTCTTCTTGAGAACACCTAAAAGCGGACCGACAGCTTTGCTTCGGCACTGAGCAACGCAAACGTCCGATTATAGGGTGGGAAGCGGACAGTCGGACTTAGTTCGGCGTGCCGTCAACTTCCTGGTTGGGGGCCATCCAAAGCTCTTCGCGGGGGAAAGGTATTCTAGTTGAGGCCGCCCATTTGCGGCCATCGATCTCGATAGCCCCCCTTTCGTTCCTAGCGGCAAGAAACTGTTGCAGGTTCTTCCGCTCGGAAGTGGGCAAGAACAAGCTGTAGCTTTCGCCCCGTTGAACCGTAGTCGGGTGAGAGAGTCCCGGCCAATCCTCGTTCCATTTTATCGATGGCTCCGGCGCATACTCGTATGGCTGGACCATGACCTCAATCTTTTCGGGCATCCATGGTTCAGAGCGGGTGTGGCTAAATGTGCGCACGGTTTCATACGCATCGCGCACGGAACGAGGTAGGCGAGCAATCACTTGTTCGTCGTCGAGCGAGCCATACACATTGAGATAAACTGGTTCGCCGCGATATAGCAGCAGCGAATTGTCAGGCTGGTCGGTCGCCAAGGCAACGTCATAGCCACCCGAAAGGGCCGAATTATGCGCAGTCGCGAATGATTTGCGGAATGACTCTAATTCTGCTGCGCTCAGTTCCACGGAGCGATATTCATCACCTTCACGATAAATGACCCGGCCATCTTCATAGAGGGCGAACCTAGGTGAGTCGGACCCAATCACCTGTTTCCATGGATCACGCTCTACCAAGACGACTTCAGCCATGGGTGATTGCCCATTTCGCATCTCCGAAAGAAGATTTGGTCTTTCGAAAAATCGCACGTCATCCGGCCGTGGAGTTAATGGCGCATCGGCGTAGGCCATCTCGAACGCTGCCATCTCGGGTTGATCCTCAGCTTCCCCCGCCACGCAGCCGATTAGAACAAGGCTGAGAAGTGTGGTTGGCAGGCGTATCGAAAATGGCATTAATAAGTAACTGCTCCAAAAGCTGACGGGCAGCAACGGCCTTTTTAGCAAAATGTCTGCTTTTGATTAGCACCGCACTGGGCGGAGACGGCAAGAACTGGGGTGGGAAGCGGACATTGCGCCAGACCCTTCCTGAAGGCATCATGCTCGGATGAAGCATCCTGAAGCGCAATTCGTGGTCGAACTGACAGCGGACGATGAGATTGTCTGTCGAGCGCCCAAGCAGGCCGAGCAGCGCATCAAGATGACAGACCTTGCTGCTGTTTATGTAGAGACCAAAGATGATGGCCCTTGGGGAGCAGACGTTTGGTGGCTTCTCAACGACAACACCGGCCAAACAAAGGTCGCCTTTCCTCAGATGGCGACCGGCGAGACTGAGGTCCTGGCTCGACTGCAACAACTGCCTGATTTCGTAATACGGGGAATGAACTCGACCGACAACACGCGTCTTGAATGCTGGCCATCACCCGTCCAGTGAATGTCCGTAATGGGGTCGTTACCCGAAAGTCCGCTTCCTGCATTAGCGAACCCAAAAGCGGACTGTCCGGAAGCGGCCTTTTTGCTGCCAGCAAAGGGTACGCTTTCTGCGGCACCCGTCTTCGATTGCTCACAGTCATCCGTGAAGCCTTTAGCAGAGAAACCTTCGAGCATTTGTTGGGCTTTCTGGACCAACGCATTTGTGTTGTCCTGTTCGTGGTTGGATCAGAAAGGCATCCATCGGGTCCTGGGATGTTTGAACAAGGTACCACGATCGCATTTGCGCCCTCATTCCATTGCTGCAAATGACCCGCCATCCACCGTGGCGAGAGATTACGCGCTCGAAAAGTTCGGCGCTGCTTATGAGGAACTACATGCATCGTGCCTGGATGTGGCGCTGTATGATGTTCACTCGGGTGAAACAGCTATTGCGCCCCACCATAATGCGCGATGATGGCATCCGGACCGACCGTCTGGTCAGATTTCGTGCCCAGGAAATAAACTCCGCTGGCACCGTCGATGGCATAGTCGCCAGGGATGATCGCGTCGAAATAGACTGCCCAGAAAAAGGCCAGCTTGGCGATCTTGCCGGCGGCGCGTGAGCGAAAAACGCTGCGCACGAAATAATCGACTGCCCACATCAACTGTCTTCCCGGTCCGCCGGATGCGCCTGAATCGATCAGGGCAAATCGGCGGAACAGATAGCGGTGACCGCTCTCGGTAAATCTGGTGAAATCGTAAGCCCCTTCGTGGACCTGCTGCATGAAGGGGGTCTCGGCATAAACCAGGCCTCCGGGCTTCAGCACCCGCCAGATTTCGTCTGCCACTCGCTGCGGCTCCAGGACGTGTTCGAGCACAGCCTGCACCACGACCCCATCGAAATAGCCATCGATGATCGGAATATCGTGCGCATCGGCGACGAACTGCACCTGCGGCGTCGAATAGATGTCGAAGGCAAAAATTTTCACATCGGGGTCGGCATAGAGCGCCTTCATTCCCTGTCCCTCGCTCCCGCCACCGATCACGAGAACCCTGGGACGATCGGACCGGCGCTTGAGTTCGGAAATCAGACGACAGACATTTCTGCGCGTCGATTTCTTTTCGGGCGACAGCAGGGATTTGATCAGTCTCGTGGCGAAGGAATATCGTGGCCGCGCGATCGCGCTTTCTGCATTCGTTGTTTCAAGATCTTCGCGGCGGATTACCGAATTCGCAAAATCGATAAGCACGGGTTTTCCACGGGTTACTGGAAAGTCGCAGGGCTCGCTTCCGCCGACCGAGGTCCGGCGGCTCACGCGTCCGTTTTCGAATTTAAGCGCCTCTCCAGTGATGGGACTTTGGAGCGCACCGTCGAGGTCTTGGATCGAAGCAAGCATGAGAATGATCTCCTCTGAAAGGCGATCACGCCGAAGCGCGCCCGCTATTGAGACGAGAGGCTACTCCTGTCTGTTATGTTCACGGCAGGCTGCGCTTCTTTTACCAGTGCCCGGTAGATCAGCGTCATTTGCTCGCCGCCAGCCGCAAACTCAAATTCTCTTTGGTATACCCTCCACCTGATTTGCCAGAGCTGGGAAATGCATCCCGCCTAGTGCCGAGGGAGGAGTTGGCTTTCCCGTTCAACCCCGACCACAGTCTGGTGCTGGCAATTGCCGGGAACTGTCGAACCGCGTTTCGCAATGGAAATCGTCCTTTGCCAGCATGTTCAGATATTCTTCGATGTTTGGATGCCCATCACCGTTCGCATCGTCACCCTGCATATCCCAGACCATTAGGCTCGAGCGAAAGCTGCCAGTGCAACAATTGCCAGTTCTCATTTCCAGTTTCAGCCGCATGCGCGCCGGCTCGGGCGTTGTGTCCGCCAATTGCCACGCGCAATGACATGCTCCGCATCCTAGGCCCCTGTACGAGACTGGCTATTACCCCTGATCACGTCCTACTTTAGGAGTGATCGTAAGTTCTTTAAAAGCTGGGCATTCAGCAAATCTATTCGCCGTTATGTCCGTATTGCCTTCCGGTTTGGCTTTTGCCCTTCCCGTTAAATCTTGTCCCTCCGACCTATGAGAAGACCTTTCACTCCTTCACCCTCGTAGATGAAATCGAAATTTGGCCAGTTCCGGTGCCATCTTCGTGCTACGTAACGCTCGCCCGGCCGAGCTGCATCGTCCAGCATTATTGCGCCGCCTGGCGGGATCAGGGGGAAAAGGCGTTCGGCAATTCCCCGGCAGTACGGATGCACCGCCCAAGGTGGCCCATCGATGATGAGCAAATCGATGCTCGCTGGCATTTCAGGAAGATCATACCATAAGCCAGGCCAGCGCGGATCGCGCTGGGTCAAGGGAGCGTGTTCAAAATCCGCTCTCAAATGGTGTTCGGCCAGCCAAGCCTCCATTTTTTCGACAAATGGCAAATGTTGATCATAGCTGAGAAGCCGGCCTCCACCGTGTTGTTGGAGCGCCTTTGCAATTACGAGTGAACTGGCACCCGCACCAAGCTCCACCGTTATTGCGGGCTTCATTTCCTCTATCGTATCTACGATCCGGTTCAGGAAGTATGTATCTGCTTTCCAGCTCCCCAAATGCGGAAGAGCATCGCGACCGAGCTCCAACCGATCCAACAACCTGATTTTCTCGGCCTGAGTGCCTCCGTAAAGACTTTTGAGCAGCCACGGCCACTGCAGCGCCCCATAAGCTAATTGGAAAAGATGCTCGCGAGTGGTGCGCTCTTCCAAATTTGAACGATCGTTCTTGGCCAACATGCCCGTGAGATACTTGGTCGTCATAGCAGCCTGCTCATTGGGCTAGTTCGATGGATCGGATCACTTCTTTGGGAAAACATCGATGTGATCGATCCTTACGGCACAGGACTATCATCGTCGAGATCCGTCATAGGATACGGTATGGCAGTTAATCCTTCGAACTATTGCTCCGGCGCCCTCTCCTTCAACTCCTTTCGCATCAACGATGATGCAGCGGAAGAGTTCGGGATCCTTGATCAAGCTGTGGTGAGGTAAAGACACTAATCGCGCCAGGCAGGACTCGAAAATGGGCTGGGGTAGCAGTAACGATCTCACCGTCGGTGTTTATCGGCATCGTGCGCCGCGTTTCCACTTTGAATTCGACACACCGCGCAGTTCGAACCTCTTGCCATGCACCATGCGTTCCAGCGCGAAAAGCCCGCGCCATCAGTACCGACTTCCATAGGTTGGACATCTCGAGGCTATAGAGATCCAATCTACCATCGTCGATCGCTGCAGTGTCCGCTATGACATTACCCCCTCCGTAGAGACGGCCATTCCCAATCGCGATTTGATAGGTTTTAACGTTAGTTTCTTGGCCCTTTTCAACAATTCGGGCGCTGAAGCGCTTTGCACGGCTCAGCACACGAAAGGCTGCAACTGCATAGCCAACCCGCCCATAACGTTTCTTGGTTTGGGGATCGAGTTTTTCGGCTAACTCGCTGCTAAGTCCGATACTTGCGACATTAAAAAACGCATGGCCATTGACCAAGCCGACATCAATTCGACGGGTATACCCCCTTACGATCAAGTCGGCAGCCGCTGCGTGATCTAGCGGAATGGAAAGAGTTCTTGCCAGATCGTTCGCAGTGCCTGCCGGAATGATCCCGAGCGGCAATCCGCTTTCCATTATTGCTGGGGCTGCAGACGAAATCGACCCATCTCCCCCGCAAACAACTACCGCGTCAGCGGTCTGATGAAGCCGCGCAATGTCTCGAGCAATTTCCGGGAGATTTTGAAACGGCTCTACTGTGAGAGTCAAACCTCCAGCTTCGAGTCGGTCGCACACTGGCTGGAGCGCCCTGACGCCTTGTCGCGCCTTCGGATTGTGAAGGCACAGTACACGCTTGATTGGATGCGGAGACATTATTTTGCAATCTCGAAGGGGTTATCACTCTCGGCCAAGTTTAGTGATGTTTCATTAAAACCAAGTGGGCGGAAATTGCGCACGATGTGGCGCGAAAACGCCTTAGTTGCGGGAACCGCCCGCTTGATCCATACGCTTATGCGTTATGGATCCATCGCTTGCCACTTCTCTCTCATTTGATGTTTTGTTGGCAGGTACATTACCGTTTGCTGAAGTTTGGTTGGCTGCCGCAATTGTTGGCGTGACCGCTTCAGCCTTTGCCTCTGGAATACCCGGCACACTTCTTCCGATCTCATTCTCGTCAGGAGCTCTGCTAGGTGGATGGCTGGCCATCCTGGTCGTGGCATTGGGCGCGACCGTAGGTTCTCTAGTGTTGTACCTGCTTTTTGAGCGCGGCTCGCAAGCTGCGTTGCTAGAGCGTTACGCTGACAGGCTGGCGCGCGCAGAACAGTTCACTTCAAAAGCAGGTATTCTCCCGATCATCGGCGCACGCATCATTGGCATCCCCCACGTTATCATTACGGCGTTATGTGCGTTGGGCTCACTTGGTCGATCAAAATACGTGTTCAGCACATTCATGGGCGTACTCCCGGCTATAGTAGTTTCGGCTACAGCGGGAGCAGCGATTTAAATCGCTATAATGGCCTGCACTCTTCCCTTTTGAGCTCTATTCGTCCGGATCAACTCCTTAATTCCTGCGACGGCCATGCCATTGGCGATCGCCATTGGAAAACCCGAAAGCTGGTGGACGCAGTGGGTATTGCTGTGCGCAACTGAAGGCGCAGTGTTCTAGAGACGCCCGCAAAACCTCTCGCCTCTCCTGCCGGACGCCTTTGGCACAAATACTCCGCGCAGCGCGGCGAGCTGCGGCGCTACGCTCACAAGTGTGCTTTTTTTGCGGATCGCCGGTTCAATCCTTTGAGCCTCATCTGCGACCAAAGCACTTTCGTTCAAAATCTCGTGTTTTTCCGCCAGAGTCTACTAGCAGTTAACCCATTCGAGCCGCCTATAGCTATACGGCAGCTCACGGCCCAGAGGCCCTCGGACAGCTATGCGCCCTCATTCCGGACATCCGGATGAAGAGTAAAGACGCTCGAAAGCAGAACCTCCGCTTTTTAAGAGGATACCGATTACGTTCAGTACGGCACAAACGTCCGGCCGAAAGCTTGAGCGAAACTACGAAAATTAGATCTCAGATAATTTATCTGGGCTGCTTCACGCACAGTTCTGCCAAGGGCTGCTTACACATTGCTTGATGCCCCTTTACGCCGTTTGTGCGGATGATCGATCGGTACCGATCTTGTGTGCCGGGTCTCCGGTAGCAGTTGGAATTCCATATCCAGTTACCATTTCACAGGCCGAGAGCCCGTGAAAGGACACAAAAGATGAGTGCAGCAAATGGCCGGATGACCTGCCCAGTGGATGGAACCACCTTGGTTATGAGCGAACGTTCGAGCATCGAGATCGACTATTGCCCCACATGTCGGGGCGTCTGGCTCGACCGCGGGGAGCTGGACAAGATCATCGAACGTAGTGCGCAGCCCGCCCCCTCGCGGGCACCGGCACAGCCTACATCTCCTTCGCACGACTTTGGAAATCGCGGAAGTTATTCCTCGCACGGTCATTCAGGGCGCAAGCGCAAGAAGAGCTTCCTTGAGGAACTGTTCGACTGAACATCCTGTAGCCAACTCCCAAGCGCCAAATTTCGTCACACCTGTCAAAGTGTATTTTCAGCTGTACGCCGGCATGGGTACGCATTGCATCCCCGACCGGGCGCTTGGGCGTAGGCCATTCAGAATTGTCAGATTGTGAAGTTCGTCTCTCGTTCGACAGGACAGGACAGGACGTTTCTGATACGGCTGCATTCGCTCCAGCCTCACTAATTCCCCCTAGCTTTCTTGGTTTTCTAGAAGGGCCTCTACGAAGTAAGCCTCCGTGCGCGCGAGAGAACGCATCTCCCTTCACAAGTGATCCCGACCGCCCCGTTCCTATCCCCAAAGCCCAGCTGTCAATGCAGTATACCCCGCGTATCCCGCCACCAGAAAACCACCCTCCAGTCTGGACAGCCGTTTGCCTGTGAAAGCGAAGGCCATCACCAGCGCGGATACACATAGCAGGACCCAAAGATCGAACTGCAAAATGCTCGCAGGTATTCGCGTCGGCGATACCATCCCGGTTATGCCCCCGATAAAAAGAACGTTGTAGATGTTCGAACCCAATACGTTGCCGAGAGCGATCTCGCCTTCGCGTTTGAGCGCTGCGATCGCCGACGTCACCAATTCCGGCAGTGATGTACCGACTGCCACTACTGTCAGGCCGATCACTTCGTCCGATACGCCCAAACTGGCCGAGATGGTAATCGCTGCATCGACGAGCATGCTGCCGCCCCAGATGATCAGAGCCATTCCTGCGAGCAGGAAAACGATTGCCAGGACTACCGAGCCGCGCGATTCCGCCCTCGGGACAAGCGCGGGGTCAACCTCTTCAAGCGCCATGGCCTTATCGAAGACAGCTCCGTGTTCACCACCTGCGAGCTCCTGACGAATGGCAAGATAGATATATCCAACTATACCGAAGACGAAGAACATTCCGACGGCTCGGGTCAGACCGACCGTATGGCCAGCAATGATCAGCATGCCGATGCAAAGCAATCCCATTCCGCCATCACGCCAGAGAACCCTTCGCGGCACTGCAAATGGCGCGATCACAGCTGCTACACCGAGGATGAGCAGAAGATTTGCTATGTTCGAGCCGACGATGTTGCCAAGGGCCAGCCCAGGCGAGCCAGCCAAGGCTGCCTGTATACTCGCCGCCAATTCAGGCATGGATGTTCCCATGCCGACAATCGTCAGGCCGATGAGCATCGGTGAGAGGCCGAGATGTTCCGCGATGCGAACGGCGCTTCGCACAAGTAGCTCACCTCCTCCGATGAGCAGAACGAGACCAAGTAAAAGCAGTAAGTAAGTCATGGCTTAAGGTCCGTACCGATGCGCGCGCTTAGCGTGTCAGAGCCGTTGCGGCGAGTGCCGCAACGATGCGAATGCGGTAGTGTACGCGTACCGCCGCTGCTAGATCCGCTTGAGCGCCATGCCCGAAACCATCAATGCAGCGCCGTGCTCGCATGTTGGATTGTGCATAGGACAGGCTTGCATCTTTAGCCGCCACTAGACTCAGTTGAAGTACATTTGGAGAAGCCAAATTAGCCGATGATCATCGCCCAATATCCGGGGCCGTCCTCATTTCCAAGCCATACCGCGTTGAGCAGTTCTCGGGTGCCTCTATAGAAGGCAGCCTCGCGTAGCGGATGGAAACAAATGAGCTTTGAGTTGCCCTCGACATTTTTCAACTCCGATGTGCTGGCGTCTGCCTGTCTGCTCTTGGGTCTCCTCGCCTCACGCATGATCGCTGGCCGCGCCTTGCTGAGGCGCGACGATATAACGGAAAAGGTCGCCCGGCGGTGGACCGCAAACGTGCGCAACGTTCTCATCCTCGTCGCCGTGGTCGGCTTGATCATGATCTGGGCGCCGCAGCTACGAACTTTCGCCCTATCCCTGACAGCGGTGGCAGTCGCGATCGTTGTGGCGACCAAGGAACTGATCTTGTGCCTTTCCGGCGCTGCCCTTCGGACATTCACGAGAGCATTCTCGGTCGGAGACATAATTGAGGTCGGCACAACGAAAGGCGAGGTGCTCGATCTAAACCTGCTTGCAACCCAGCTGAGAGAGTTCGAAGGCATCGATGGTTCAGTTGTGCCAACCGGCCGTATTGTGACCCTACCGTACAGTCTTCTGTTTTCGTCCCCGGCAAAAGTCCTGCCCCACTCTCGCGCACGCATAGAGCATGCATTCACCATGACCTTCGAACCCGACGTCAATCTATTTTCGAGGGTTCACGAACTTCGTGCTATTGCAGTTGAGGCCCTCGCTAAAACCGTCGCAGCCGAGGGTAATAGCTCTTCGAGCCAAGTGGAGGCTGAACGCTGCGACATTGAACTTGGCACCAGCGAGATTGGAAAATATCGTCTTCGAATCACGCTCCTCGGAGCTCGAGAGCCGCGTCGCGCAGAGAACGCGGTCGCCTGTGCAGTCGGCGCCTTCATTGAGTCTCAACGGACTTCTTCCTCTACAGAATAAATCAAAAAGACCGGCAGCGCTCACGTTCGCGCAAATGTAACCGGCGCCTGACGAATGCCCCCGCAAGCCGCAGCTGATTGCTTGGACCAAGCCGCTAACCGCCTGGTCCCTTCATTAGGCGCGCCGGCGCCTGCCGGATAAGCCAAAGCCGCGTATCAGCCGGTCTACTACACCTTCGCATACCAAGCCGATCGCCGAGCCCACGATCACATCGCTGAGATAATGAGAGCGGCGCGGCACTTGTAGGAGCGCTATAGCGGTGGCGGATCCCACGGCGACAGCCTTATGCTCGGGGAAAGCGCGCCCGAACGCTGCGCCCACGGCCAGTGCGCCCGCCGAGTGCCCCGATGGAAAACTGGTCTCGTCATGACTGGCGGAAACGCCTGCTTTCACGCGATGATCGTCTTCGCCTTCGCGCGCGTCCGGGCGCACCCGGTCGACGCGCTTCTTCAGAACATTCTTGGCCTTGGTCGCAATCGTATGGGCGGTAAGCATACGTACTCCGGCCAGCGTCAGCTTCGCATCGCGCCTGATCAGCCCAAAGATGATAATTGAAGCGCACAGGGCGCGCATGGGCGGCTGATCGCCGATCTCACCAATCAGGGAGAGCGCTTGGACAGCAGCTTTGTCCGACGGCGCTACTTTCTCGACAAGAGCCGCATCTGCATCTTCGATGGTCTCAGCGGTATTTTCGAGCAGGGCGGAAAGCTTCTCCATTCGCTAACCAGCTGCCTTACCGAGAACCAGCTTGAAACCAGACCAAACCGACATAGCATCTTCGTCCATATTATCCTCATCAGCGTGGGGCTAGCGTTGGCCCGATTTAGATCGCAGGTATCGGTCGCGCCGAACCGGATGGGTAGGATTGACCTGCACGATCGGCATCGAACGGCGTGGCGAATAGCCCAAGCCTGCACCCCGACACCGGATAAACCGATGCGGTCCGACATCACGATTGTATTACATCGTTAGAGGGGCCCGGTCCGCGAATTCTCAAAGCCGCCGGGGGCAATGAAAGTTCCCACAATACGTATGACATAGAAGGATACGCGCAACGGACGGCGTTCCGCGGGGTCGCACATTACCGCCGAATTTAAACAGTCATGTGCGACATGCACTGGTGAGGAAACAGCAGCGCGTTCGTTATTCAATCCCACGATGAGCAATCACATTGAACTTGCTTGGTGAACGCATTTGTCCGCTCCCGGTATGGCAACCCTGCTCAGACTTTTGTTAGAACTGATATGCTTCTATTTACCCTTTGTGGCATCGTAGGGGACTGCAGCAATGCGATGGAAATGGATCGGCTCGAACCTCACTCGCGTTTTATTCGGTCTTTCCCTTATAGGCCTGACGCTAATTGTTGTGATCCAATTTGGCGGCAACCATCCATCGGAGCAAGTCGAAGCCGCGGGAGATTTCACGGGCGCACTCAACCGGTCAGGTTTCATGAACCCATTTGGTGGGGCGTAGTGGCGTGGCATTACCGGTTTGTATTCGCTCGCCTGTGGGCTCCCGCTGACAGCTAAAACGCGCTGATTGCGTCTAGTGAACTACGTTTTTGCAAGCTACCGCCATCAGCATCTTTAGCGGAGGTCGCGTCCAGACCGGAGCGCAAATAGTCTCAGAGCCATGGCTTCAAGATTGGCTATCATTGCGCCAGTTTACTGCGCTTAACCCACCGAATGAAACGCCCAGCGCCGCGTTTGCATTATCGCTGGTACTCTTCCCAGGAAAACGCGTGTTGTTGTTAATGCCGCAGAAGAAGAGGAATGCTTAAGTTCGAAAGCATGTCATGGGTGACACCACCAAAAATGCGTTCAGTGATCCGCATGCGGCCATAAGCGCCCAACACGATTAGCCCGCATCTTCTCGCGGCCGCGGCTTCTGTTATCGTCTGCGCCACTGGCATGCCATCGAATTGAAGTTCAACCATATCGCATTCGATACCGTGCCGAGAGAGGTACTCTGCCCCGGCGATCGGGGGAAAATCGAATTGCGCCCCTTTCTTCTTTTTCATCGCGACGGTGACCAGGAATACACTTTTCGAACGCTTTAGCAGTGGGGTGGCTGCACGCAGCGCGTGGGATGCCTCCGCCGACCCGTCCCAAGCGACAAGGGCTGGCTGGTCTAACTCAAGCCGTTCGATGTTCTCCGGCAGGACAAGCACTGGACAATCAGCTGTCAGTGCGATTTCACCCGCCGTGTATGACGGTAGCGATCCACCAACCCTAGGCTCTCGAGCACCTAGAACTATTATATCCGTCAAAGCCGAACGGCGAAGCATGGCATGCGAAACTGGGCCGCTATCCTCTATCCAGTCCCAAGGCACATTCTCGTTTGCGAGATCGACTTCGGACTTCTTGCGAAGGTTGCGTGCTTCCTCACGCCAAATTGGCACCATA
>FUFK010042723.1_pt1 | contig 15795 bp, 12 predicted proteins | sample 1021851 | NCBI WGS metagenome assembly FUFK01 (sample SAMEA51879418, study PRJEB19060) | metagenome | reverse complement strand
TAAGTTTTATTACTTTGATGTTCCGAGTGAAGATGTTAAACACGAGGTAGTAAGTTTCTTATATATGAATATGCATAAGTTTACCGAGGGTAAAGGAAAAGCATTTAGTTATTTTAGTATTGTTGCAAAGAACTATTTGATTCTACATAATAATAACAACTATAAAAAGATGAAACAAACTGACCAAGAAGACGCAGGGGATTATAAACGAGACCCTATATCAGAAGCAAATCATAAAGATTTAATATCTGCTAAAAAAGAATATATGGATTTGTTTGTTGATTATTGGACCAACAATCTAACTACCGTCTTCAAAAGAAAACAAGATATTGATGTTGCTAATGCGGTTATCTATTTAATAGAGAAACGAGAGAACATTGAGAACTTCAATAAGAAAGCTCTATACATTATGATTAGAGAAATGACAAATTCAAATACACAACACATTACTCGTGTTGTCAATGTAATGAAAAAACATCATTACAATCTACAAAAAAATTATTTGACTACTGGCTCGATTGAAACCAAATGGACAGGTAGTTGGGATAATCTATAACATAACAACGGGCGATATTTCTACCGCCCGTTAATTCCACCTTTATTTATTGAGTAATCCTAATATCACCAATAGTGATATAAATCCAGCGAACCCTGCATTACCAATCAAGTTCACTAAATTAATCAGATTACCAACAATGTCTATGCCTAAGAATCCGCCTACAAATACTAATTGCACGAGAACCCCTAATCCGATAATATGAAATAGCATTTCTTTTATTCCACCAACTACTTCCATTATCATTTTCATAGTTTCTTTCATTGTGTTTCCCCCTTTTATTATTTAAAAAAGTCGGTTTTATCCGACTCGTATAATAACTATAAGCAAATATAACAAAAATTAAATGGTATATAAATATATATCCTTATTTTTTGACATCTCTATATTTATTGTTAGGTAAAAACTATGTCAAANGATTACGAAATATTCGAGGGNAAAACCCTATCNGATGTCTTTAAAGACATATACGATAATTCCAAAACCAANAAACANCAATTAGAAGTATTGATGAAAGAGGTTGTGGGNTTTATNAAAGACGGAGATACGGCCGTTCAGATTATNCCTATGNTNAAAGAGTATTTAGAAATCAATGTNAAGAANGACGAACAACTTGTTAAGTTNGCNACAATCGTNCAAAGAATTACAGCAGCTGAAAAACGAGTATCNGATAGTGGAGANGAGTTCGGTTTATCAGAAGCAGAAAAAGAACAANTGATGAACGCAATAGAATCAGATGTTCAAGAGTTACAAATCAAAAAAGACGAAATAGAGTCAAGTATAAGTAAGGAAAATTAAATGGCATATAGTGTGTCCAACGCAGGTTCTGGTGTTGATAAAACTTTTGATAATTCATTTATCACACGAAATGAATTGTATGCAATATTAGACCAACTAAAAGAAGAAACAGAATTTTATGAATTAGAAATTTTTGAAGTTGTTGAAAGCAGTTCAACTGACAATGATTTATTACCAGGACAAGTGCGTGGTAGGTATGTTATTTCTGAACAAGGTGATTCACTTGAAGAAGTGAGTGATAGAGTGTTTTTACCACTAAATCCAAATATAATTCAATATCCTTTACGAGGCGAATTATGTGTTGGTATGTCTTACAAAGGACAACAATATTATTTAGGAAGACTAAGTGAAAATGTAAATGACATAAATTTTAAAAAATTTAATGAAAGCACTCTTACTGAAAATCAAACAGATGATTTTACACAAGGCAATTATTTTAAAGATTTAAAACCAACGGGTGTAAATGTTAGTGAAGGTGATACTTTAATACAAGGTAGATTTGGTAATTCTATAAATTTAACTAGCGCTCAAAACATAGGCATAGAGGATTCATCAACGATAACTATTAATAATAGAAATTCAATTATTGATTTACAATCAACGAGTAATAGTGAACTCATTAATATAAATTCTAATTTGATTTCTATAAATGCAGAACAAGATATTTTTGCTTTTGCAGAAAACAATATTAATATAAGTGGTTCTTTTTTAAATGTTGATACAACTGATATTTTTATTGATAAAAATAATATTAAACTTAATTCTTCAGAACAAGTTAAAATCAATTCTTCAAAAATAGACATTGGTTCAGATTCACTTGTTCCTGCGGTATTAGGAAATAAAGATTTAATCAAAGCGATAGATGCGATTTTAAGTATGATGATATCTGCTAATCAAACAGAAATAGGTGCTCAATTAGCCAGACCAGTTCCTAATACAATAAAGATAGCAGAACTGACTGAGGAAAATGTAGAATTAAATAAAATTAAAAGTGGCAAAACTTATTTAAGTAAAAAAGTAAATGTAGAATAGGAGTAATAATGAATAAAAAAGAGTTAATAAAAATAATAGAATTAGTTGTCCGTAAAGAAGTTAAAAAACAGATGACTGAGATATTTATTAATGACGAAAAAGAAATAAGTTTATCAGAAACTATTTCTAAACCAAAAGTAGCAAAGAAAAAATCTAAAAAACAATACACGAAAAACACAGCGTTAAACGAAGTATTGAATAACACTAAACCATTAGGACAACAGGAAACTGATGAGTATCCTACATTGGGCGGTGGAGTGTTAGGTTCTGACAATATGGCAGAAGTATTAGGTTATGGAGACTTAGGTAGAGGACAGAATAAAGAAAAGGCTAGAGAAATGGCAGCGGTTGATTCAATCAAGAAAGCTGGTGTTTCAGTAGACCAAGTGCCAGAAGATGTTCAAAATGCATTGACTCGTGATTATTCTGGTTTGATGAAAGCAATAAATAAAAAGAAAAGTGGTGAGAATTTTAGACCATAAAGGTAAACAATGGCAAGAAGTGTAAGAGAAATAGATAGAAATGAAGACAAATATGTTGGAATAAGATTTCCATTGGACCATAGTCCAGAGGGATTTTTCTATAAAACAAAAACTGTATTAGAACAGGCGAAAGCTAATTTACAAAACTTGTTATTAACAACACCAGGTGAAAGAATAATGCAACCAGAATTCGGCTCACAATTAAAATTTATTGTGTTTGAGCAGGGAGAAAATATTCCAGATAGAATTGAAGAAGCCATTCGTTCAGCGGTTGATAAACATTTAGCATATATTAACATTGAAAATGTTTTTACCATACAACAAGACAATCAACTTAATGTTTCAATTGAGTTTTCAGTGCCTTTAAATCCTGACGATATTGAAGTATTGAATTTTGATTTTAGAATTGGAGATTAAAAATGCCAGATTACGGTACAAATAAAAAGTTAGTTAGTAAAGATGTAAATTATCTCGGTAGAGATTTTACAGATATAAGAAGTAATTTAATTGAGTTTGCAAAAAATTATTTTCCAAACCAATACAATGATTTCAATGAGGCATCACCAGGTATGATGTTTGTTGAAATGGCTTCTTATGTTGGAGATGTATTGAATTACTATGTTGATAATCAATTTAGAGAAACACTTTTACAATTCGCAGAAGAAAGAAAAAATGTATTAGCGATTGCACAATCATATGGATATAAACCTAAGTTAGCAACACCAGCGACCGTACAACTGACCGTAAGTGTTGAGGTTCCTGCGAAAGCAGTTGGTTCTAACTTTCAAGCAGACTTAGACTATGCAGGTGTATTGAGCGCTAACTCAACCGTAACAGCAGATAACGGAACAGAATTTACTTTATTAGATGATGTTAATTTTAAAGCATCAAGTTCGTTAGACAGAATGAAAGTTGAATTATTGGACCAACAATCAGGCGCAACACCAACACTTTTTAGATTATCTAAAAAAGTTTTAGCACAATCTGGCATAAGAGAGTCAGAAGAATTTAGTTTTGGAGCTGCAAAAGAGTTTGACAAAATAGTTTTATCAAACGAGAAAGTAACAGAAATTGTTTCCGTAACTGATAGTTCTGGCAACAAATATTATGAAGTTCCATTTTTAGCACAAGATACAATTTTTGAAACAGAACAAAATACAGCTCTTAATGACCCTGACTTAGGTGAGTTTGAAACAGACACACCTTACTTGTTAAAATTAATTAAATCATCAAGACGATTTACAACTTATATTCGTGATGATAATAAAATGGAATTAAGATTTGGTTCAGGTATTAGTGATAATGCAGACGAGGAAATTATTCCAAATCCAGATAATGTTGGTTCATCATTAGGTCAAGGTGTTTCAAGATTAGATGAATCATTTGACCCAAGTAATTTTTTAAAAACACAAACATTTGGGTTGGCACCAAGTAATACTACATTGACCGTAGAATATAATTATGGTGGTGCAGTTGAACACAATGTAGCGAGTAATAGTATTATAAGTTTTACAAGAAAAATTTATACTATATCTACTGAGGGATTGGATGCTACTAAAAAATCTACTTCAGAAGCTAGTCTTAAAATTACAAATGAATCACCAGCATCAGGTGGTTCATCATCAGAAACTCTTACACAAATAAAAGAGAATGCTGCTGCATATTTTAATTCACAAAATAGAGCCGTAACAAAAGCAGACTACATAACAAGAGCTTATTCTTTACCACAAAAATATGGTAATATTGCAAAAGCATATATTGTTCAAGATGAACAATTAGAAACTGACGGACAATTACAAGTTATTGACGGACAAGTTATCGATACAAGAACAGCTACAAAACAACCAAACCCATTGGCATTGAATATGTATTTGTTAGGATATGACGCAGATAAAAAATTAGTAGCACTAAATAGAGCGGTAAAACAAAATTTAAAAATATATCTTTCACAATATAGAATATTAACTGATGCGATTAACCTAAAAGACGGATATGTTATAAACATTAGTGTTAAGTTTAATATTATTGTGAAACGAGGTTATAATAAAAATGATGTCTTGTTTAAATCAATACAAAAGGTAAAAGAGTTTTTTGCGCCAGATAAATGGCAAATGAACCAACCGATAGTTTTAGGTGATTTAGCTTATCAGATTTCATTGGTGGACGGAGTAGTATCATTAGTTCCACCAGAAGTCAATAATCCAAATAACGATTTGATATTGATAGAAAATAAATTTGAAACAGGTCTTGGATATAGTGGTAATATTTATGATTTAAGAACCGCATCACAAGAGGGAGTTATATATCCTTCATTAGACCCAAGTATATTTGAAATTAAATTCCCTAATAGTGATATTGAGGGTAAAGTAGTGGGAGATAGATAATGCATTATTTTGAATTTGGGAAAAGAGATGCGACAATTTATTCAGGTGGAACAACCGCCTCAATAAACACCGGATTTGATGAAATATTAGAAATTAATAAAGTTGTAAACAATAATGGTACGGTAGGAAATGTATCAAGAATATTAATTGACTTTGATTTATCTTATATATCACAATCTATTATGGACGGAAAAATTCCTTCTACCGCAAAGTATTATTTAAATTTATATGACGCAACATCAGAAGAAGTTGAAGCATCACAATCAATTCATATTTATATGGTTAGTGGTAGTTGGAAACAAGGAACAGGAAAACTTGACCACGACCCCGTAACATCAGACGGAGTTAGTTATCAATATAGAGACCACGATGCTAAGACACCTTGGGTAACAGGTTCAGTATTGACTGACGGAGGAACTTGGTTTACTGCAAGTGTTGATGCTAATCAAGAATATGGTATTAGTTCTTCATATGATATTTCATTTGATAGAAAAGACATTAGAGCAGATGTTTCAGATATGGTTAACAACTTTATATATTCAAGTTCAGTATACCCGAACAACGGCTTTATTCTCAAAAGAGAGGATAGTGGTTCTTATGGTAATAATCCTGCCACATCAAGTTTTGGATTTGACTCTGGTCAAGAGGGAGATAGCACAAGATTAGGTAATCTAAAATATTTCTCAAGAGAAACACATACAATCTATCCACCTAAATTAGAAGTAGTATGGGACGATAGTTCTTGGAATTCAGGAAGTTTATCAGCATTATCTGCGACAGATTTAGAAAGATTAAAAATTTATTTTAAAAATTTAAGACCAGAATATAAAGAAAAGTCAATAGTAAAATTTAGAATTGTTGGTAGAGAATTATATCCAACAACTTCTTTCGCCACAACACCAGCAGAATTAGATGTAAAATATCTACCAAGTGCGTCAACCGAATATGAAATTAGAGACGCAGAAACTGAGGAAGTTATTGTTCCATTTGGTAGTGGTTCAAGAGTTAGTTGTGATACAACAGGTAACTTTTTTAGAGTTCAAATGGACGGATTACAAGCCGAAAGGAATTATCGTTTTTGTCTTAAAGTAGTTAGTGGTAGTGGAACGACTGATGAAGAAATTAACTTCTATGATGATAACTATGAATTTAGAGTAGTGAGGTAAACAAATGCCATACTTACCAAGTGAAGCAGCAAAAAAATCTGAAAAATATGACAATATCATAAATGGTGATGTTCGTGAATATCAATCTGAAATAAATGATTTAAAAGGTAAACAACAAGTATCAGCATCAGTTGATGCTAATTCACCTTTACGAGATGAAGACGGAGTGTTGGTTTCATTTGAAAGTGCAACACCTGGCATTTCATTAGAAGANGATTTTGAAGAAGTTCGTTTAGAAAATAAACAATTCTTTTTCACAGGTCAAATAGACAATGAGTTTACTTTCTACTTTCAACCAATTGCAACTGATGACACAACAGAAACAGAAACCACAACAGAAGTAACCACAGAAGAAGTAGAATTTACATTAGAATTGAGAGACTTACTAATACAATTTGTTAATGAGTATTTTTCTGAGGAGTTTACACCTGAGGTTTCAACAGATATGTTGCACAATAGATTATTACAATTCTTTGATGAGAATAGAAAGAAAGGGGAAAATGCACAAGGTTGGGAAGAATTCAGACTTAATAAAAAAAGAAAAGCAGCCGGTATAAGTGGTAAAAGATATAAAAGTATTAAAAATGATTTAAGAGATGTTCAGTATGATGAGATAATTGAAAATCATATATATAGAACACCAGAAGGACAAAGGATATGGTTGAAATTGGGATTCCCATATATTGAAGACCAATCACCAGGTAAAAACTCATAATGGCACAAGAATATTCATTTACACAACAAGAACGAAATAATTTATTCGCACCTACAAAAGTTTATAGTAGTTTTGGTAGAGACCAACTAAATGACTTTATGATGTTGCACGTTTACGATACTGACGGAAACTTAATTGTAACAAAAGTTTTAGGATTAAATGAAGTTAGTTTTGAAAACGACGGGGACTTTATAGACATTAATGTCGGACAACACTTGAGAGATTTAGGGTTTAGTGAGGGCGAGTATGATGTTGTTTACAAGTTTTTAAGAAGATTAGCCGGTAGAGAAAGAACTATCTTTGTTGACGGAGATGGTAATATTTTTAATGGTGAGGTTAGAAGAAAAGTTGTCGGTAGTGATATAAAATTTTTCAAAGGTGGTAATGAAGACAAAGATACTTCACTACAAGAGGAAGTATTTATTAAAGAATACAAATATCCATTGGTAGAAACATCACCAGATAGAACAGAATTTATTTTAGAATTAGATGAAAATATTAAAGGTGGAGAATACAGAAATGACTTTGTTGAAATGGGTGAAATGATTGAATACACACCAATCAGTAAAGATAATATGGGATTGATAAAATTTGATTCTAAAAAACCACACATATTAGAATTCGATATAGACCCACAAGATAGAGGATTTACACAAAATATGGTAGGTGGACAAATCGTTATACCAAATATGTATAAAATTACAGGTGAAGAAGATACAGACAATAGTGATATAGTGCCTGAAAATACAGGTAATGGAACTCTACAACAACAACTTAATAGTGGAGCAGCTACAGATTTCTTAGACTTATCCAATGAAGAATTAATTGATATATTATTAAATGACCCAGACGCAAATGAAAGAGAGTTGGCAGACGGAGCATTACAAGAAAGAGCAAACGAACAAAGATAGAAAATGGCAAAACCAGGATTTATAGATATAGGTATAAGTAGTCAGTTCAACAGAGGTGCAAGGAGAGACGTTAACTCATCTGAGGGTGTCAATCAAACAAAGCAGTCAGTAAGGAACAACCAAGTTATTAGTGGAGGTGGTAGAGCAACATCACCAGCAGTTCCACCATTGACAAGACCAACACCACCACCAGCACCAATAGCATCTGATACATCTGCACCAGGTAATGCTGCAGCAAATGTAGCTAATGCTATTGCGACAAGACCACCAGCACCACCAAGTCCAGCGGTGATAACACCGCCGCCAGCGCCACCAGAACCAACACCACCACCGGCACCACCAGTAATATTTACACCACCATCAATTCCAGATGTGCCGGCCCAATCAACATTTGTGCCAGAAGTAGTATCACTACCAACTGATACAACTATTACTGAAGGACCTATTGCAAGTCCTGGACCACCAGTGAGCACAGAGGTGTTAGATGTTCCTGCACCAATTCAATCATTACCATTAGGTCCAATAGTCGTAGAAGAAATTTTAGAAGAAATAACAGATGAGGGCGGTTCAGGTGGAGATGAACTTGAACCAATACCAAGTCCACCAGGACCAATAGAAAGTTTTCCACCACCACCACCGCCACCAAATCCAGTTCAACAACAAATTTTAGCAGAAGTGATTTCGGAGCCAGCAGTGGTTTCACCACCACCACCTATTGAAGAAGTGGTAGAGGATATAATTGAACAAACTTTACAAACACCAAAAGATGAAGCACCAATACCAGTTCAAAGTACTGTACAAATACCTGAACCAAAACCTTCAACACCAGTGGTTTCACCACCACCACCGCCAGTTAAGAAGTCAACCGACACACCTAAACAAAGTGGTGGATATGTTGTTAAACCAAATGGGTTTGTTAAGAAAGCACCAGAACCACCAAGAACAACTAAACCAAAGCCACAAACAGGTGCAGGTTCACCAACAACACCAGCTGCAGTAAGTCCACCAAAAATTCAAGCACCATCTGATGACGCAGGCGCAGTAGTAGGACCACAAGTATCTGAACCAAAGCCAGCAGTCGGAACACCAGGTCCTAAATTCAAAAATTCTGATACAATTATTAGACCTGACGGAGTAACAGAAGTTCTTGGGCCAGGTGGAGTAGTGTTGGAAGAAATAGGAACAAATGGAAAATTAATTTCTGACCCAATTGCAGATATAGGATTTGACCCACAAGACCCACCACCAAGTATTCAAGCACTAAGAGATGAGTTCGCAGAACACGTGGAAAGTGGTGCAGATGAAGCAGGTGAAATATTTTATGTATCAGAAGAAACAAAAGAAGAATTAATCAATGACGGATTAGGAGATGTCGGTGGAGCATTGACCGTAAAAGACCAAGCAGAAAAAGTAGAACAATTTACAAAAGTCAATCCTGATAATTTACCAGCAGGTATAAATGCTATTATTTCTGACTTAACAGAAAAGGGAGTTATCAAANGNGANGGTGAAGTNGCNACNAAANNAACACGAGGAACTAAGAAAGCAAATGAAAAGGTAGTCAAACAACCTGAAGCGCAAGCACAATTAACACCAAGAGATTATCTGGCAACGATTGAAGAAGTATTAGACAATAATCGTATTCGTGTTTCTTTATCTTACAATGACGGAGTAAATCTTTATAAACACAAAGGTGAAGATGAGGTTGCAAAAAAATTCAAAGGGTTTAGAGTAAATTATGTCAAAAATAATATTGAAAGATATAAAACATATGTAAAAGTTGGTAATCAATATTATCTCGTAACAAATAGTAAATTAGGAATAAATGGAAAACAAAGAACAATTAAGACAAAACAACCGCTTACTAATGATGTAAATGTTGGAGAAAAATTTACTTTCGTAGAAAAGAGACTTCCTAATTATCGTGATAGAGTTAGGTTAGAACCTTTTACAGAAGTTGAAAATGACGGAATATTTTTACGATTACCTAATTTAAATTCAGTAGATAATCCAATTAATTTTCAAGGAACAAATTATGGAACACATACTTCACTAACAAGTGAAAATGATTCTGACGCTCGTGATATTGAAAGAATATTAATATCAGGTAGTTTATTAGATGTTCAACCAAATATAGATTATCAAAAAACCACAACCGATTTAAACATTGAAGCAGATGACACCGGATTTGGAAACTTTATTCATTTCTCAAACGCTGAATCAAGACTTCGTAATTTTAAAAGTAAATTAGAATTAATTGAAGGATACAAAACTACAAGTGCTTCTTTATTTGAAATGACAGGTTCAGGTTCATTTCCAGCAATTAGTTCAGAAATGGATAGTTTAGAGGAAAAAATACAAAGAGTTAAAAATTCTTTTGACCCGTTTGAACATTATATGTATTTTGAAAGTTCTTCCTATGTAAGTTCATCAGATGGACAATTCCACGATACTGCCTGGCCTAAATCAAATTCAACATCACCATATACATTACTTGATACTACAAACGCAACTGCGAGTATTTGGTTTGATAATATGATAGAAAGTGCTTCTATATATGACCAATCAAATATGAATTCGTTGAGAAACTCTCTACCTGAACACGTTAATGCAGATACACAAAACAATGTATTCTTAGAATTTATGGATATGACAGGTCAACAATTTGATGAAATATATACATATGTAGATAAGTTTACAGATATTAATAAACGAGTAGATAAAATTTCTGAGGGTATATCAAAAGATGTTGCAAGAGAATATGCAAAATCTCTCGGATTAGAATTATATAGTGGAAACGATTTGTTAATTTTACCAACATACTTATTGGGTAAAAATGCAGACGGAACAGATTTATTTGAAACTTCACAAGAGGAAGTAACAGAAAAGATTTGGAAAAGAATATTAGCAAACTTACCTTTCTTTATCAAAGCAAAAGGAACAGAAAGAGCAATCAAAGGATTGTTAAATTGTTATGGTATACCGAGCACAATGTTAAGAGTTCGTGAATATGGTGGACCAGACAAAGGAACAAGAGTTAATTTTGAAATCAAGAGAAAATTTACAAAAGCATTAGACTTTGATTCAGAACAATTTATAAAAACCGCTTGGACAGGTTCGACAACAGATGAACTAAAACCTTCAACAATAGAATTTAGATTTAGAACACCTTCATCATCAAATCAAGTATTATTACAAAAGGATAATGACTTTGCGATTGCACTACAAGACAATGGTTCAACAGATGAGTATGGACATTTGAAATTTCAAATTAGTGCTTCTGGTTTTGACCAAGGTGCATACATCACTTCATCAGAATTACCATTTTACAATGATGAGTTTTGGTCAGTTATGTTGACAAGAAAGGACACGGACGGAAACGAGTTTACACACGATAATGCGTTATCTCAAAGTGTTTATGAACTGACAACTAAACAATATGACTCAACAAGACAAAAGATTTTATACACCGCAAGTGCAAGTTTACAATCACACACTTCAAGTTTAGCGACTGATGTAAACAATATAACAGGTAGTAGATTAAATGCAGCATTTACAAGTAGTGGATTTGTTTATCTTGGTGGACAAAATTCTGGCTTCGGTGGACAATTTAGTGGTTCATTTATGGAATATCGTTTATGGGGTGAACCATTATCTCAAAGTGTATTTGACAATCACGTTAGAGCACCAAAAACTTACAATGGTAATTTTTATTCTTCATCATATGACGAACTACTATTGAGATTACCATTAGATGAAAATATAAATTTAACAGGTTCAANCACGGCANTAACCGCATCTAATTTAGCACANAATAAAAACTTATATGAAACACTTACAGGTTTAATAACAGGTAGTGCGATTAATAATTTTGCGGATAACTCATATAGAAGTGTTGTTGACCAAGAAAAATTTAAAGTGCCTGATGTTGGTCCAAGAAGAAGAAATGCGACCAAGATTAGAATTGAAGATTCAACAATTGAAAAAACACCTTCAAATAGTGGTTCATTGTTTGTTGATAGAAGAACAGAAAAATCTTCTGATGACTTTGCACCGATAGATAGTAATCAATTAGGAATTTATTTTTCACCAGTTGATGTGGTCAATGAAGACATAATGTATAGTATCGCAGATTTTAATTTTGATGATTTTATTGGAGACCCAAGAGATGAGAATAAATTTCAATATAAAGATTTAACACATTTAAGAAACGAATATTTTAAACGATATACAAATACAAACAACTTCTTTGATTATTTAAGAATACTAAGTTTTTATGATAAGAGTGTTTTTGATTCAGTTAGAAGTTTGATACCTGCGAGAGCACANGCAGATTTAGGTNTATTGATTGAACCTAATTTATTAGAGCGTTCTAAACAAGTTGTGGGTAGAGGTGTTGAATTTGATAATCGTTATTTTGAAAATGCAAATCATTTTGAAGACGGAATACAAGTAACAAGATTTATAGAAAGTGGTTCTGATAACTACTTCAATTCAAGTGGTGAATACACAACATTTAANGGAGAGTTGAATTTAGCATTTTTTGATACAGGTTCATCAGTTGGATTTTTAGGTGTTCCTTCNTTGGTTAAATTAAATCAAATAGATAAACGAAGTGTATTTGGTTCATTGTATGCGACATCAAGTATTACATTGGGACCAACCGACCAGATATTTACTGAAACATTACAACCTAACATAACAGGTTCAAGATTATCAGAAAAGAACGAAGTAGAGCAGTTTTTCTATTCAAGTTCATTTAGCGCTTCAATAGGACCAACACTAGCTTATAGTTCATCATTTCTTGAATCAGATGTTTCAAGTATGGCAGAAACAACTAATTTATTTAGAGCATTTGTTCAAGGAACATTATTAACAAGAGATAACACAATTGACGGAGGTGAACCAGTAGAAATTACTGAAGTAGCACCAACGGTATTAAAAACACAAGACTCAGATACAAGTAANNTGAAAGTAGAATAAAACAATGGAAAATTTAACTTTCTTATATTTATTAATGAATAAGAATAGTTATATAATTTCCACAGGAGTAAATAAAAAATGGGATTTTTAGATAATACAAGTGTAACAGTAGACGCAATTTTGACAAAAAAAGGTCGTGAACTTTTGGCAAGAGGGCAAGATGAATTTAGAATTACAAAATTTGCATTAGCAGATGATGANATTGATTANAATCTNTNNGANACATCACANCCAAANGGNTCAAANTNNTNTGGAGCNGTGATTGAAAATATGCCTTTATTAGANGCATTCGTAGATGAAAATCAATTGATGAGNTATAAATTAACAACACTTCCAAAGGAAACAGCAAAACTTCCTATCTTGGAATTACCAAGTCCTTCATTAAGTTTTACGGGCGCAGGTATTACACAAACCATTACACCTAACACAAGAAATGGACAAGATAGTTCATATACATTTACATTATTTAATGCAGATGTGGCTAATCTTTCATTAACAGGTGGTTCAGTAGGACCAATAAGAAGAAGAAGATTCTTACCTGGTGGTGAATTAGAAAGAGATTTTGTAGGTAGAGCAACAACACCAGTATTCTTAAATGAAGCAGAAAGAAAACGCTCCATTACAGTAGTTGGTAAAAGTTGTAGAGTTATCTCAAGGTCTTTAACTGCCGATACAAATACTAACATTTCAGTTACCGGTAATCAGTCAGGCGCACAATCAACAATAACCGTAACCGTAAAAGCAGACCCAAGTAAATTATAAGGAGTATAAATAATGGCGTATCAAAGATTTAACAGAGCAAACGATATAGTTGAAAACCAACGAACTACAATTTCAAGTGGATTGTGGTCAGGTGGTTCTGCTGAATTGACAGCATTCTATACTCAATCAACAAACGGAAACATTACAGGTTCGTTTTTAGAATTATATAACGAAGACCCAAATCTATCAAGTTCAGCAGAGGTTCAATTCGCAGTTGGATATGCACACCTTGAAGGTAGTGGTTCAAAAGGTAATACAACTAAATTAACTGATGGTGGTAGACAAACAGCNGCNCTNTATAGACAATTTAGAAATNTATTNTTAGCACCTAACACAGATAGATTTGAATTTACTTCTTCACCAACAGCATCAGGTGATAAAGACTTTTACTTTATCTCGTTCCAACGAGCAAGACAAAGAGAAAAGATTGACCCAGGTAATTGGGAATTAAAGTTAAGTGGTCTTATGCACGCTGAAATGTTTGATGATAAACTATCATTAATTGATGATAGTGGAGCAACTACAAATCCTACCGTTAATCAAGGTGGTAGAGTATTTAATGTTGTTAGTGGTTCTATCGCCAATGGTATTCATACAGCAGCAGCAGATGAACCAAACGAAGGCGCATTTGGATTATTTTATCCAGATTTAGGAATNATATTNTTGAACGCACTGAAGGTAGAGGCGAGTGGTGGATTAGGTTTTCACGATAGAGCAGCTGACCAACACATTAGTCGTTCTGAGGCGTTCTTTGATAGTATTGTTTCTGGTTCATCATTNACAGCTCGTAGAGAAGAAGAGATTAGTTCAACAAATTACTTTGTTCGTGTAAACAATAAGAACTTTAATTTTAGTTCTAATCCAACTTACACTACGGCTTCTGATGGTTCATTAACACAACCAACTTNNTTTAAAGACCCNAAAACCTTTATNACACAAGTAGGTTTGTATAATGATGACAATGAATTATTGGCTATTGCTAAGTTATCAAAACCAATATTAAAATCATATTCAAGGGAAGCTATTATTAAAGTGAAACTTGATTTTTAGGACAAACTAATGTTCAAAAATCTTGACCCACAAGACATTTCAAAAAAGTCATTTCAGACATTTAAGAATTTTACATTCAATAATAATGATAGTGGAAGTGGTGTATTCGCAATAAAAGCTCGTAGTGGTTCTTTATATAATTATGTAAGTTCTTCTGACGATATTGTTGCGATAACAACAGGTTCAATCACAACTAATTATTTTTCANTACCNAACTGGCATATGTTAAATCAAACATTTTATTCTTCACACGGACAAGATTATGTAAATCCAAATAAATCAAAACGAGAACTACATACATCAGCTTCAATCATTAGTGTTCCAAGAGAATTGTTCGGTGAGAAAATTAAGCCAGGAAGTATTGAATTATCTGATACATCATTAAGTGCCACACGAGATATACGAGATGACGGAGATGGTAATTTATATGATAATGCTTTTTCTGCCAGTTTTGCTGCATACAAATCAGGTTCATCTGACGGAACGATAGCACCATTTACGGTAACTGGCTCATCTACAAGAGGTAGTGGTAGTCAAATTGGAAATGTATTTTATGAACAAGGATTAATTGTAATTACCGATACCGGCTCTTATCGTGAAACAGGACACGGGTCGGGCTATGACCTAAAATATCAAGCAACACAAACTCATTATGAATATGAGTATCGTATAAAAGTTAAACCAAAAGAGTTTAACATCACAACAAATATTAGCACAACACCAGGTAGAAGTGGTAGTATTACGGTAGCAGAGGGTGCGGCGTCAATGTCAAACTTTTTCCCACCAAGTCATAAACCGACAGGTCAAGGAACGGGTAGTTATGCTTTATTTTATAACGCAGCCCAAGAAGCAGAATCATTCGTAACTCACTCAGAATTTAGACCTTATGTTAGTGAAATAGGTTTATATAATGAAAATAGTGAGTTATTAATTCACGGAAAACTCGCAAAACCTAT
>FUFK010044517.1_pt1 | contig 15796 bp, 21 predicted proteins | sample 1021851 | NCBI WGS metagenome assembly FUFK01 (sample SAMEA51879418, study PRJEB19060) | metagenome | reverse complement strand
CATAAGTGGCACACCATCTCTATCAACCAACGCATATGATGGCAGCACGCTACCTTCTCTCGGATCAGGCGCAAGAAACACCATATTCCCTAGCTCTTTGCCTAATTGGTTGCCGAGTGGGTGACGGTCCAGTTGTGCCATTATAGAGTCTGAAAAAACATTGCGTTCACCAGAATCAGTGAAGATTACATTAGGGTTGTACCTTGTCGGAAAGTTACCAAAAACAATCTTGCTTTCTGTAAAGACATCCCTCGATGTGCGTTTGAGAATCTTGCCAGCTTTTACATGCCCATGAATTAGGACAAGCTCATCAGCATATGTGCTTAGAAAGCTAATCTGATCTGTATCATTTGGATCGACGCCGCTTGCCTTAATAATAAAATCATCAAGATTGTCGTACTTGCCATCTTTCATTTGCCTAGAAATACGATCCTTGCGCTGCTGTGTTGGCAACGCATCAAGCTCTGTTTTCTTTGCAAAGAAAGCTGCTACATCCATAGTGCGTACCGAGTTGGTGTACGCCTCCATAGTGTTCCAAAATACAGTGGCATCGCTATTCAAACCCCTTGGCGAATGTTGTTGATAGCCACCAAGATTNACAGTTGTTGCTTGCCTGTAAAAGTTTTGCAGAATTGGCAGCATATCCGGATTGTTGGCAATCACATCCTGCACAGTGCCTTGATCACCAAGCAAATCTATAGCTGATTGTGGAAGCGCACCTCTGCCCATCAAAATCTTATAGAATGGTTGGAATTTTGGGTCTTGAGGATTTGCTAGAATTTGAGGCAAGTTTTGAGCAAGACTATATGCATCTGTCATTCCAGCATTTGATAAAAATGTTTGCGCCTCTGAGCCGCTCAACATAATGCCTTCATCAATCTTGCGACCAATCCGTGAAAGTTCCCTTGCATTTCGGTTGGCATTAAAAATTTCTTCTCGATTGCCTTCAATCACAGCAACTTGGGATGCTAAAGTGTCTCTGACACGAGCCATACCTTTCTGCTGTAAAAAATTATCATCAAAACCAAGCTGAGCTAGGTTAGCTTTTACGCCATCTGGCAGAGTTGCTACTGAACCTTTACGAAGAGCATCCTGCAAATATCGCAAATGTTGAGTAACAATGCTTTCTTGATTGAAGGGATTTTGCAACATAGCAAAATTTTCAAGACGAGCAGTAAGAGCCTTGATTTGTCCACCATAGTAAGCAGATCGAGCGATATGTCTTAGTTCTGTAGCTTGCGTAAGACTCAGCCTGTCACCATGCTTGGCAACAAACTGATCAATCATCCCATCTTCTTTTACAAGATCATTAAATCTTTGTTCCAGCATACCAGCAGTATTCATGCCTATTTCATCAGGTGATGAAACATATGCGGCTATGTCTTCGATTTCTTGCCTTATGCTTGAGTAACCATTTTTAAAATCAATCTGATCTTCAAATTCAAGTTTCTCAGCAGTAAGTGCAGCAACATTTTGTCCCGCATAAGCAAGTCCAATTTGCTGTGCTTGCTGTCCATATTTGCCAGCAGTTTTTACTGTCTCATTAATATATGCTGTATAAGATTCATCAAACCCAGTAGGATCATTTTCATGTTGAGTGCGCAGGAATGCTGCGCGATTTTTCATATCAACATTCAGTTGCTCTACATAACGTCTATCTACAACACCTTGTGCTGCCCTAGCTGCAATAGGCGAAAGCCCTGATGGAATTGGTTGAATTACGAGATTTTGTTTTTTATCTCGTATTTCAATATTCATCTGTGTGCCAGCATCTTGCCCTAACTGTTTTTGTTTAATAACCTCTTGCTCATACGATGCTTTGAACATCGCATCGCCAGCTTTTGACAATTGCTGTGCTGCACCAACACCAGCAGACGATGGGCGAACAATACCAATCGGTTTGTTAAAAACAGCACTACCTTGGAATCTTTTGATTTCAGCCATTATGGACCGCCTACTGGTGTTACCTGTTCCATCCTGTAACCCATCGATGCAATGCTTGTTGCTGCGCTTATCAATGCTTGTTGTCGCGCCATACTGCCAGCAAACCTTGCATCATCAGCAGCAAACTGCATACGACCTTGAGTAAATAAAGACTGAACTCGAGTACGATCTAGCTCTTCTTTACTTTTTTCTTTGCCAGCTTTTTTTAAAGCAGCAATCGAGCGATCACTTTGAGCGCGATTGTTGATTGCTGATACAGCATTTGTAGTGCTTACAAATCTTTCGAACGAATCAAGACGGGCATTGTGATCTTGCAATGCTCTTAGCTTTTCAAACTTTTTATTCTGCTCTTGTTGCGCAGCTATAGCAGCTTGGCGACGAGATTCAGCATTCCCTGCTTGTAGAGCGCCGACAGCACTTATAAACGCACCAGCAATCATAAAAGGATTCGCCATTAGAACGCTACCTCTGCAATCAAACCGTTAATCTGCAACGCCAATGGCGCTGATTGTGTAACTGTTACACGCGGGTCTTTGTCATATCCAAGGACACGAAATTCGCGTTTGCCAGTCACAGCACTAATAGCCTGTGACTGATCTTGTTGCACTGTGCGCAAGATTAAATCTGTGCCATTTACACTGACGCTCAATGTGTTTTCAAGATCAAGAATTACACGAGTTATTTTTCTAGGCTGACCTGTTAATGGACCGCCGGGAACAGACGCATCAATGGGCAATGTTTTTAGCTCTGGCGTAAACTTGTAGCCAATCTGCGCACTAGTAGATGCTTTAACATCTGTCACAGTGGCACTATCATTAGCTACAGTAAAGCTCCCAAGATACTCAGTGCCATCTACAACATCCACAGATGCGCCATTAATAAAATGGCTACTTACATCAAACACACCATTTGTACCTGTAAAATCATTACAAAAATCCATCTTCATATCTTTGTCAAACTGCTCAAGAAAAAACTTGGTTGTGCCGGAACCATCATCCCTTGAACAACAAACAAATAAATTTTCATCCACAGCGACAATGGAATGGAACTTGCCAGTTGTTGTCCAACGCATCCAACCAGCTTTCTTTTCTTGTCGCATAGAGTGATAAACACCAATCGTGCCATCATCCATAAGAAAGAAGCCATAAGCACCCGGCCTTGCCAGTGAACCCTTTACAACAGCCAGTTGCACGGGATTTTTTATTAGGTGCGAAGAAAGCAACGATATCATACCTGCGGTATATGCATTTTCTCTATCAGCAAAAACATACTCACGCACAGCAGTACCAGTTGCTTGTACAAAAAGAGTTGAACCATCAACAGATTGTGGCCTTACAAAGCCTGTTCCGAATGGCGTTTGTGCAGATATCTTTGCATTTGCTGGCGTTACTGGACGATCATTAAAAGAAGGTATGAAAAACTCTGATTGGGAAGCAAACACTTGTAAGTCACGATTAGAAACTAGATGTCGTATTTGATTGGTCACACCAGTGGCGGCATCTAAGTCTAATGAAAAATCATCTCCTGCATCTCCTAGATCAAAATTAAAATATCGTCCAGTACGAGAACCCCACAATCCATCAGGTTGGCTGGGAGTACCACCAAACCAAAGCCTGTCTTCATGAAATGTAATAGCAGCCGGAAAGCCTCGATATGAACTATATGACTGCTCGAACCATTCTGTTGTATTAGTTGTTTTCACACGAGGTGAACCACCTCCTAGCTCACCACTTGAAGCAGAAGCTCCAGCTGTAATCTCATATACGTTTTCATCAATAATACGGTTGATGGTGCGACTACCATTTATATTTGCAGCCGTAATTCCACCAACTCCACCAGCATCAGATATTGTCACACTGTTGCTTGCCTTCAAACCATGCAGTGCATGTGTAACTTCAATCTTATTGGAGCCATTTTTTGTTCGTAATGCATCAACATCTAATTGTACTTCAATATCATCATGCAAGGTTGCTGTAACTGTATGGTCATCAGTTACTGCAGTAATTGTAGCTTCTGCGTCACCAATGCGAAGCCTGACACCAACATGGGCTGACACAAAATAAGAAGCATCATTCCCGTCTATATCCGTTGTTGTTAAGGTTCTTGTACCAGCACTTGCATTGCTACTTGTAATTCTAGTGCCGGGAGATTGGAAATTATAGAATGGTTGGTGTGTAACATTCCCACCTACATCAGTTTCAAAACTATAAGTACGCAGTTCGAAAGAGGTAAGACCTGTACGCACGAGCATACGACATAGGAAACTCCTGTCTGCAAGGAACATAAAGTCACCCTTTTGTGTAAAGGTGAACCGTTGGAGATTGGAGTTTGTTATAGGGATTGCTGCACTCGCAATATCAGCAGTAAGCGTTTGTGCTAATGTCACAGCACCAGTTGTTGGGTGTATAAAAAAGCATTCTATTTTTCCGTTCGAAAAAGCAATGATATATTTTTCGTCATCAGAAAAAATGAATGGTTCAAGTCTAATTTGTTGCTGCACACTTGAGTCAAATGTTTGTGTAAAATTATAAATGCGTTTTGTGCCAGGACGGCTTATCACGCCACCCTCAGAACGGATAAAAAAGTTTTGCACAGATTCTGCTGCTGACACATACACAGGTGTATCAGTGCGTGATGTCAGGGATGGATTAATTTCACCAAAGGCAAAGTTGTTTAGCGGTATACGGAGTCTCGCCATTAACTGCGCCTTTCAGTAATGAACCTCGATGTTGAAAGTTTGCGTGTGGTTTGTTGCTGACTATCGAGTGTTCTTGCTTGTTGCATAAGTTGTTGTGCCTTGCCCTCAAGAACAGAGGCCAAGCCATCATCTCTGGCAATAGACACAGCAAACGCAGACGCAAGTGCGTACTCTACAGCTAGAATAAAATAACTAGGAAATTTTTCTTCACCAACACGAATACTATAATCAGCTATTACCTTATCGGTAATAGAGCCATTCGTGAAAGCTAAGTTGCCATAAACATTATATTCAATAATATTATTATTTACTGTCAATGCATGAAGCATGAGCAGATCAGATGGAAGTTGATATGCTAGATCAAATCTTCCAGTAGGAGCATCGGATAGTCTGTTAAGTTCTTGTTGGTTTGCTGCGAATCTCCAACGAGATGCACATAATGCAGACCTGATAACATCTTCATAAATATTGGAAGCTACCAGAGCTTCAGTCGATGTTTCTGTAAATGACGTAATTGGTGCTGCACCAATAAGTATCAGTGCTGCAGTTGCGATATCAATATCTGTATTTGCTACTGATGGCATATCGAAAATGAGGAGGCGGCAGGTGAAGAACCGCCTCCTCTGTCCATTTAGTCGCCGTCAGTTTCAGCGATAGCCGTGCCATCAGAGACATCGACAACTGAACCCGTGTTCGACAAAACGTTCACAAAGTTAGTGGTTGGAGTATTCGTATCCACAACAATGATAACATCACGAACAGCCAGCATATTTGCGGCATCATTAAAGTAACCAGCAGTATTTACAGTGCCGATTGCATCAGTCGAACTGTAAAACCAAAGATCACCATTTGAAGCGCCACCAATGCGAGTGAGGTTTGCTGCACTATAAGCCATATCTTATCCCCTCTCTTAGTTGTTATCGAGGACTTCGTAGACACCGTTGTCATCAATGACAACTGCGCCCATCGACATCATCGAGGTTGCAAGATGTGAAGCCTTCTCAGGTACATAATTCACCTCAGTAGAGACATCAGCATTTACACCAAGTCCAACTGCGGAAGAATGATATGCCATGTTCTTACCGGCAGTAATTGCAGCAGTGGAGAAAATCTTGAAACCAAGAAACTCCTTCATGGTCATGCCGCCAGCAAACGGAAGGTTTTGCTCACCAACAAAGTCAGACGATGCAAACTCGTTGATAGCAAACAGATCAGCGTAACCTTTCGGGTGCATTGCCAGATAACGGTTGCCGTCCTCTGGAATGTTTGCAGTGCCAAAAGTCTCAAACAATGACAGCAAGTCTGCTTTTGCAAGTGCAGAACCTGTATCATGAATTTGACTTGAGTTAGCGCCAGCGTCCATTGCTGTATAGAGCAATTCGTCTGTTTTACGACCAAGAGCAGCAGCAGCGGAAGTTGCCACAGCTTGACGCTCGTCAATATTGGTCTTCAGTTCGTCGAGCTTATCGATAAACTCAGCAGCATAGTGATCAGTCATCGTTGCTTCGACGGTTGTGTGCGTTAGCTCCATCGGGGTGATATTGCCGTTACGCGATTTAGTGGAAGCAGAACCAGTACCGATTTTCTGGAAACGAACAATGTTGCCAGCCACGTTACCAGCAGTGCGGACAGTGCCGCGCAGCTTACTGCCCATACGCTGATAGGCAATGTGGACTTCGGACTCGAACTGCTTGATGAAGGCGGTATCAATTGTATTCGCCATTTTTCAGTCCTCAAGAGTTGTTACTACAAGATAGGTTATCCGTTTCGTCCGTCGTCCAGTTGTCCCTGCTGGGGCTGTCAGTTTGAAACAGGCCGTACTAATCCAGTGTCACATCTAGATGAGAAAGGCAACGTACAAATCGCACACACTCTGTATCTTTTACTTTGATTGTTTGAGGGAAAAAATTGAAGCCAAGCCATGTCAGCCACATAATGGTTTTAGAGTTTTGAAGGGGAACCACATTTTCGACGACATCATATTGTCTGCAAAGATGATCTGCAGCCAACCGACTCAGTCTTAAAAATGGTCTATAGACAGTATCAACATGGGTAGAGCCAAGTAACCATATAGAACCAATATCTACTTGAGAGCCAAATATATCTATTAGCTCTTCGTTTTCTTCATTTGGACATACGCCAAACATGCAGACAGGCGTGCCTTTATACACGCCCGTCCATGTTTCTGCTTCTTGCCAACGCAAAGGTGAATGCAGAGCTTTCCAAGGAGACATATCATATAAAGAACACTCAAACTTATCTTCATCTCGCATATGATGCTGAAGATAAGCAGCATGTTCAGATGTTGCCCTTACAATCTCCTTTTGGTTATCTTGATAAAGAATATCAGGATGGGAATAACTTAGCGTAGGCTTCATCAACTTTTGCGACAAAAGCTCTGTCCCTCCGTACAGGATCGTGATAGCGCGGATCAGCTTGCATTGTACGCACATCATCAATGGTAATCTGAGGCGTAGCTTCGGCTGTGCCATTCATAGCAGATTGCTTTGTCTGGCTTTGCATATACTCAAGAGCTTTGATGCCAACAGCAGTTTGGCCCATCATCAAGAATGCACCATGCAACTCTTCTGGAAAGAAGCTATTTGCCCAAGCATTTGCTGCATCAATTCTGGCAGATGCATTTTCACCAAGGTTCTTTCGCTCCGCATCTAAGTCTGGCCCTTGGCTTGCAATAAACTCTGCATATTGCGCGATGCCATCGTCAAACTCTTCTTGGCTGTAGCCATTCTCAAAAGAATGGTTTGCCCACCAACGAAACAACGGATTATCGACTGCTAAAGACTCGTCTACACCTTCTGGTATTGTATACCCATCAGCAGTTTCTGGCCTATTGGCATATGCCTCTTGCTCGAACTCAGCCATCAATTCGTCACGAATGGTGTCACGGCTTTGCCCAATTTTGCTTTCAAGTTCTCCGTATGATGTTGCCAGTGCTTCTGGCGTTTCGAACTTGTCAGGTAACCATGTAGGCCGCTCTACGGTTCCAGATTGGCTACCGTCAACAGGTGCTTCAGTTGCAGCAACTTCCACATTATCTGCTACTTCGTTCATTCTTACTTATCCTCTCTGCATGATCGATACGACGAGATATGAGGCCAACAAGATAGCGTTGTCCCTCAAGATGACGCAACTCAGCGTCAGTGGCATGCGGCCCCTGCACGGATTCAATTGTAATAGACCGCAAATACTTCAACACCTGTTTGCCATTAGGTGTTGAGAAAAGAGCCTTTATGTCCTTGGAGATTCTTTCGTCGTCCTCTTTCTTACGAGGAAACTGATCTAAGCCCAAGTGTTTCTGCATCTGGTAATTGACCTTGCTGTTGCGCCTGTGCAACTTGCTGCGCTGCTTGCAGAAGTTGCTGTCTCTCCACGCTGTCTCTTACCAGCGTATCTGGTACGCCAAACTTCTTTGCCAGATACAATGCGGTGTCTTCACTATTGATGAGGAGGTTAAGCACCTCTGGGCCAAAGGTTCCTCCAACAAGCTGTAAGTAACGAGCAACAGAACTGATGTCCTGATTTGCCTGCGCTTGTGCAAGAGGTGATACAGAGCGTACTTTTACTTCACGCCCATTAATGACAGGCATCTCAATCCTGCCTTGCTTCTTCAAGATGTAGACAACTCGCTGCAAAACAGGCTGAACCATTTCAGCCTGCAACCTGCCAAAAGCAGAGCCAATCCGTCTGGACAGGTCAGCCATGCGTTCTGCGACTTCGGTTGCAGATGCCGGTGTGCGGTTGGGATCACCAAGCATATCGTTGTATAGCGCACGTTTAATGTTGTTGCGCATATCATTTAGAACGAGATTTGCTACATCAAAGTTGCCAGCATTCCTTATAGGTTGCAGTCCAGCAGACCCCATTGCCTTTGGAATAATTGTGCCGGGAACCAGATTGATAGTATCAGTGTTTATAATGCCATCATCATCCATCTGATAGACGCCAGAGATTGCCATCTGGGCATTCTCAAGCACAAGCTCGATAGTGAGGTTAGTAGTTTTAATTGCTGAAAGTGCGTTGATCAGCGGACCTCGGCCATAAATTTCGCCAGACGCTTTACTGAAACGGAAACATACATAAGGATTAGAGCCGCTACCTTCGAACAACTCATAGTGAATCATCTCACGATCATCACAATTGATGACGTAGTAATCATATTTTTCTTCATTAAGATCGGAATAGTTGCGGCAAACAACTTCTAGAACCTTAACTTTTTTGTCAGGTTCTGATTGCATATCCCTTATTGTCTTTTCGCTGATAATGCCCTTTGGATACGCAACAGCCAGATCGCTAATCTTGAGGCTGCGCTCTCTATAAACGTGATCAATCTTATCGTCAGGGCCAGTGTCCAAATACACATTTGGTAGAGGGATTGCATTAAACCTGACAGGGTTGAGAGCGTCACCTTCTTCAACAAGAAGAATGCCCGTTCCAACGGCGAGGTCCATGAATGACTCATGAATCTCTTGCCCAAAGTTTGAGTTTTGGATGATTTCGAAAACATAGTCAGTAACCTCATCCAATTCATTGTTTACTGTATCCTGTTGTTCTGGAGGAACTTCAGAGCCTGCAATAAAATCTGCCCATCGAGCAAAGTTTGGCACAAGGCCAGATTGCAATCGAGAAGCAAACTCTTGCACACCAACAACTGCTGTCTCATCAAAAATCTTATCATCACGACGTTGCCCAGCTACCTCATGGTAAAAGCTCTGCCGCATGGGAAGTGCGTACTCATAACACTCCTCAAAGATAGATTCGAAGTTAGTACGATTGCCTTTAGCACGGTCGTACTTTTTGAGCATGCGATCTATTATAGCGTCATCATGCATTATAATGTCTCGTCATAATAGCCAATGCCACCGCGTGTTGATGTAAGTAATGACGGTACGGTTGTACCTCCACTGCCACCACCCGCTTTATTAACAGCATCTTCTAGTCGTTCTTCTTTCGCTTTTGCTCTTTTCGCCTGCTCTTCCATCTCTTGATTTTCTCTTTCAGCTTCAACAACAGGGTCTATAGCAGGTGGCGTTGATGGGCGACTAAATACACACATAACGGTTCCTTTCGTTGTGTCTCTTTGATCTACAGGGAAGATTGCACAAAATGCAACGCACAATCACATCCTTGCCCATAGTCCTTGTCTACGCTTTTTTGGCTTTCGTGAAAAGACATCATAGTCTCTTGTGGCTTGGAAGGGTTTTGTTGCCATAGATACATTAGACAAGATAGAGCGACCTTCACCAGCGCCAAGCATCATATATTGAAGTGCATCATGGATATGGGAGAAATGATTCTTGTCTGGTTTATCAGCATAGCGTTCACCAGAAACCTGTATGCGTTTGTAGTGATAGCCGCCTTCAAAGCCTTTGATAATCATGCGGCAACGCTGATCTATCAACAGACCAGACAGTCCTTCAACCATGCGCGTTAATGGCGCAGATACAGACTCAAGGCGAAGTGTTACATCGTTGCTCGGCGCTGGTCTTGCATTAAGGCCAGCGCCACGAAGTATCTGGAATGGCGTTGATTCATCTGTTTGGGCGCGGAAATCACCAGCAGGATCACCAAAGATAATAATCTCGCAGTCACCATATCGTGTACTAATCTCATGCCGCAGCACCTCGGCAAACCTCACAATCCCCATATCGAATGCCACAATCTCTTGCAGCAGCATCCAGCGGTTGCGAATCTTTTGTCCTATAACGGCAGCAGGCGTCAGGCCAAAGTCTATACCAATATAAACAGGCATGCCTGATGCTACTGGTATCTCTTCCTTTGCTATGTGAATGTCAGGTGCAAACATTGGATATACAGGTTTACCATCTTGGATGCTGCCTAGACGGTTCATAACATAGACATCGATCCAAGACTTAGTTTTGCCCTGCACAATGTTGGGATAGTAATCGCTGCGCATATTGTTTTTGTTCTCTGCGATTTCGTTTGGAACGTATCCTTCTACATCGCCGTTTTCGTTCTTCTTTTCGCGCATCCCTGATGGTTGTGTAAAGAACTGCCAGTTGTCCGGCTTGATAAGCATGTTTGCTTCTTCTCTGCCAATGTGATCCGGCATTGGTACTTCGCCTGACATTATCGGCCACCAATGATCCTCCTCTGGGGCGTTGGTGTCACAAATCATACCTGTCCATGTGCAACCACCATCCTTCATTGAGGGATAGCGGCCAACACGCATCGTACATGCATCGATAATAGATTTAGGTATCTCACGCGCTTCATTGACCCAGATGCCTGTAAGCTCAAGGGACAACAGCTTCTTTACATCTTCTGGCCTATCAAGGGCCAAAAAGATCACCTCAAGATCAATGTCTTGCTTTTGAATGTGATGCGTATAAGGCACAGACCATAAAAACTTGCCCCAATCTTCTTCAGGGAACCAATCAAGCCATGTCTTGATTGTAGTAGTTTTTAGCTGTGGGTTGGTGTTCCTGATAACAGCCCAGCGGGATTTACGGATGCCATCCGGACCCTTCTTTTGCTGCAATGCACGGCGAAACAATTCAACGCAGCAACTAACAGATTTACCAGAACCTACAGGACCACGCAGACCACGGAAGAACGAGTCGTCCTTCATAAATGCCTTTAGCACTTCGCCGTCTGGCTTAAACTTAAAGTTGGTCAATCTGGCGGTCCTTACCCTGCTTGATCAGATGCTCAACAGTAGAAGGGCCAATACTGGCAATAATTTTATCAGCTTCGTAGTCAGTCTGGAACTCTTTAGGAAAGTATTGCATATGGATCGAACGAACAACGCGTCGCAACAAGTCGCGCTCTTCCTTCTTCAAAGTATGCATAAAGGTCATCTGTACCTCTTAGATATTCTTGCGGCAGCCTTGGGTTGTTTGGAAAACTGTTTGCCTTTCTTAATGGCACGTCGCTTTGCTCTTGTTGATGCTGCATATTGAGCCGGTGTCATTGCTTTAATAGCTTTCTCAGGCAAGTAGCGTTCACCTGTAGCTTTCGAGCCTTGTGTAGATGGTTTGCCAGATTTGGTGCGCCACTTCTGACGAGTCCAAGCACGCAAAGACTTTTGTGACTTGGACAGTGCCATTACTTGCCCACCTTCTTCTGTGCTTCGTTGTGTGCTTGTGTAAAGCTCTTACCCTCATTCATCAGTTTACGCATAAGTCGCATATGCTTCAGAGTATGATGCTTTGCATGCTTAGACAGGGTTTGCTTTTGTCGCTTAGTAAGTGCCATTAGTTTCTATAGCCCCCACCCGCTTTCTTGTATTGAAGAGCCAGCATCTGGGCTTTACGCGCCGACCATTGCCCCGGCGCTCCCCCTTTGCCACCAGCCTTAATGCGCTGAAAGATGCGCCTCCTCATAGCTGGCTTAGTATAGTTGCCAGCCTCATTGACGCGAGACTTGGACTTTTTTGCCATCAGTAGCCTCGGCTGTACTTGCCAGCAGCAGGCATCTTCTTCTTAGGCATGGCTTTCTTTGCGCCCTTCTTGGCAGCCTTTTTCATAGGTTTCATCATCTTCCCAGCATGTTTTGGCATGTTACTTACCTTTCATCTTGGCTTTGAGAATCTTCTGTTGCAGAAACTTCGGAAGAGTCTTTTGCTTTGAAGTAAGCATAGATTTCTTCCCAGCCTTCTTTGCCATCTTCTTCATTTCTTTTTCCTTTTCTTTGCAGCTTGATATCGTGCCAGCAACCGTCTGCCTTTAGCAACAGCACTGGCTTTATCACCTCGATGCCCCCATGCCTCTAGTGAGAGCTTCAATCTCGTCTTCTTGCCATCCTTCATTAGCGGCCCTTTGGCGCTGCCCATGCGAACTAAGAAACTGCCCTTGCGACGTAGCTTCTCTGGTGTGTCGGCCGCTCCCTTTACTGGCGCTTTGAGATTGCCTTTTTTGCCTGACTTGGTTCTGTAAGATGCTCTGCCTTTGGCGTTGAGACCACCTTTGGGGTTCTGTCCTGCCTTGCGCTGCCATGCCGGTGTCCTTGCCATTACATCATGTCTGCTATAGTTGGACGAGGTGTAGGAACCCCAACGGATGGCTCTGGCCGTGCTTCCGTTGCCTCCGCTGGGGAAACAAATAAGTTAGTAAACTTTTCCCAAATAGACATACGCCTGTTGGTCATAGCACCACGGAACACAAACTCCTCCGCGCCTTCCGGTATGTCATCATCGTAATCGATGTTCACTACCTTTGGCTCTTGAGGAATCTTGATATTAATACGCAGCGCATTCTCTTTCGAGGAACCGTCAGCATTCTCTGGCATAAAATAACCGCCCATAGTTCGGGCGGCAGAATAGAAAGATTCATTCTGATAATCAGAGAACGCTTCCTTTACATGCTCCTTAAACCCACCCTCATGCACCGGCTCATAATCATAGGTGTCAAAAACCTCGTAACCATCGGCAGTCCTCTTAACACCAAAGTTGCCAAGCGTCGTGCGAATGATCTCGCCAACAGTCTCAATGGCAGGCCCACCCTCTTTCTTGAAAATAGACTCCCCACCTAACACATCCATCACATCATCATACGTCAAACCAGTAGCCTCACCTACCTTGAGATTAGGCACACTGCGCTCCACTACGAGCCTTAACGCCTCCAAATATTCTCCAGAGACATCATCCTCGGTAACCGTGGACGGCAACTTGTTCGGCAAATAATGCGTGACCATCGAGTTCAATACGCCACGCAGGTAAAAAAGATAATGCTCGGGAACAACAGACTTGTTCCCAAACTCTTCTTCAATGACAGCAAGATTAACCATACAAGAACAGTTACCCTACTTTACGCAGCTTTCAACGCACAAATCGTGCTTTTAGCCACAAAAATATAAACAGCACCGTTATCAACGGATGCGCAACTATGAACAGCCATACATTCACCTCCTGATATGTCATGCCTGAATAAGCCGCCATATCCTTCAGAATCTCTACGCCTGTCCAAAAAACCCAGTCAATCATGCCTAACCCCCATTGTTAGCTGCAGAGATGCTACAGAGCTTTGATGGGAAAAACAAGAGTGATGGGCGGGGTCGAGGGGTGGGTGTCGCACTTTTGGGGGCCACCACGGCTACAGTCCAGACTGACAGGTATCGACCGCAGCGCAGTCAAGCTATGCTTGCCTTGCAACGCAAGGCTTCGCATCGCGCAGACTGCACTAACTATAGTTGAGCGGCCTTGCTCTGCGTTGCAGAGCAACCGCTCGCTGCTTCGCCGCTCAAGTTAGATCGATGGATACAGATATGTCACCAGCGTGCAAGTGCATATGGCGATCAGGGGGCTTGAAGCCAGCGCGGTCCAAGATATCCTTGCTCGCCTCTAGCTGCACATACTCACTCTTAGCCCCCCNCGCCAGATGCAGCAGCTTTGCTGCCGCTACCGTAGCGTTCAGCCCGAGAGCCTCGCCCACTCGTTCAATCATGTACTGCTGAACGTGCGGTAGCCGCAAAGCCTTGCTCGCTGTGACTCTCCCGCTCTCACCGCTCGCATAGCCAGCCTCCGCAGCGGCCTCTGTTATGCTGCANCCCTTTGCTACAAGCGTATCTACGAGGGCCGCTTGTCGGCTGGTCACCTTACGCTTCACTACGTCGCTCATCCTGCGTCCTTCATATCGTTGAACCCCCCCTTGTGTTCCCCCCCTTTCTGCATCGGTTCGGATCACGCTGTCAACGCACAAAGCGCTCACAGGCCGCCCTGCGGGAACCTGTCTGCTCTGCCATCGCTTTGTGCTGCGCTGCGTTTTGTCATTCTGCCATCCTCCCTCTCGGTGTGCCGTCCAGTGCCGTCTGGGCATTCCTTATGCCCATCCGGCTTGCAGGGCCGCGCCATGTCATGCCAATGCCAGGACTAATGCTCGCTCGCTGCGCTCCCTCTCCGTACTGGCATGGGCGTAACGAGGCCAGGCCTATGGCCTGTCCGAGTTATGTCTGTATGGCGCTGCAACCCGCTGCCCGCTCCACTCCGTGTTGCGGGTTGCTCCCTGCAATCCTGATGTGCATTCCCTGCCCCTATCGACGGCACAGTCCGTCCCACATCGAGAGAGAGGACTCTATCATGAGCAACGCAACACAGCACTTCACCGACGGCTACACAGCCAGCTTCCCTTCCAAGGACGGCAATAATTCATACTCGTCCACAGCACTCACCAAGAACCTCATCAGAAAGAGCGTGGAACACGCGGGGTGGCTCATCGACATGAAGAAGAAGGACATCCTTCAACTGATCGACGATAAGATTCAGCTTGAAGGCGCTGACCAGATCAGCGACGACAAGCTCGTCATTATCGTCGCAAAGTACGGTGCAGCCCGAGGCGGGATGCACAACACCGATCTGGCTGGCGAGCGGATCGACCAGCGGATCGAGTCGATCGACAGCGAGATCGATCTGCTTGAGGACTACATCACCGCACAGAAAGCAGCATTCAAAGCCTGCACCGGTGATACGAGTTCACAGCCTCGAACAGGAAGCCCACTACGGTCAAGCGGCCGACCGCCAAAAAGCTGCAGGGCATCATGGACAAGTACACAGCCCAAGCTGCCGAGTAACACGCACAGCCCCACCGGCTCATGTCGGTGGGGTTTTTTTGTGCTTCAAGATCGCCATACCTTTGGCTGGGCGCGGCTTGCTAGCTCACGGAGCCACCGCGTCCAGCCAAGATCACGGCAGCGTAAGATTTTATTTGCAGCGTAAATCTTTGACGAAATCAAACGACTGCATGAATGCAATTTATCTATTGTGATCACTGCACATCTGCAGTAAGATCAACATATCAACAACAGGAGAATGTCTCATGAATGCAACCGATCCTATCATGGAGCTACTGGTCGACATCGCAGTGCCGACCGCGTCACATCCCAGCGAGATCGTGCATATCGCACAGCTTGTCAAAGCCAANTCGCCCGAGTTCGATGACACGAAGTTCATCGAGCGTGCGACAGCACAATGGGAAGACCAGCATGCCGACGAGCTTGCAGCGCAGCAGGCTGATTACTTTGCAATGGTGAATGGCAAGGAGGATGCAGATGTATGAGAACGAATGGAAGATCAACGTGACAATGATTGTGTTCACAACTGTTCGTGCTTCTAGCAATGATGCAGATGCAAATGCTGCAGCTAGAGATGAGGTAAAAAGGTTGATGAACCAAACAGACCTA
>FUFK010065261.1_pt1 | contig 15798 bp, 13 predicted proteins | sample 1021851 | NCBI WGS metagenome assembly FUFK01 (sample SAMEA51879418, study PRJEB19060) | metagenome | reverse complement strand
AAAAAAATAATCTTTCAAAAAAAAGACCTTATATACATGGCTCTAATTGGAATATTTATGTTCACACTTTTCCCTGTATTTATGGCTCTTGGCTTGGAAATCACTACATCATCTAGAGCAGGCCTTTTATATGCAACAATGCCTATTTTTACCATAATTATTGCCTGTCTTTTTAAAATAGAATCTTTTTCAATTTCAAAATTGATTTCCGTTATTATTGCCTTTTCAGGAGTTTATTTTTGTTTAAGTGAATTTATAGACCCAACAGCACCTCACCCCATCAAAGGAGATNTTTTNATGACAATTGGTGTNATTTCTGCGTCAGTTTTTACAGTTTTTTCCGGNANGTTTTTAAAAAAATATGGGAATGTAAATGTGTTAATTTTTACATTATTTTCAGGATCTATATCAACNATGTTAATTTGTCTTGTAGTTGGAGAAAAAATATCAAATGTTCTATTTCTAACTGATATAAATTATCTTTACCTNTTCATGTTAATTATACCTGGTGGTATTTTAATGATGTATTTATGGGGAAAGGCTTTACAAATGATTTCACCGACACAGGCTTCTATAACACTTGGGTTCAACCCAATTAGTGCAACTATACTGGGTCATTTTATATTAAATGAAATAATAAGTTCTAGAATATTTGTTGCTATAGGGCTAATAATTATTGCTATATTTGTTTCAAACTGGAAATAAAAATCTACTTTAATTTTGATTTCAAAATTTTATTAACTAAACCTGGATTTGCTTTGCCTTGAGAAACTTTCATAACTTGTCCAACAAAAAAACCAAATAGTTTATCTTTTCCNCTTAAATATTCTTTTACTTTATCNTTATTTTCATTGATTACTTGATCAACAAAAACTTCAATAGCACNATCATCTGTAACTTGTTCTAAGCCNTTTTCTTTAACAATCANTTTTGGTGACTTNGATGTAGNGAACATTATTTCAAATACATCTTTAGCAATTTTTCCAGATATTGTTTTATTTTCAATTAATTCTACAAGTTCATTTAAATAGTTTGGAGATATTGGATTTTGATTAAATTGAATATTATTTTTCTTTAACAACCCAAATAGCTCTGAGGTCATCCAATTAACGACTAGTTTACCATCTCGATTTTTTGCTGAATTTTCATAATAGTGCACATATTCTTTTTCTTCTGCAATAACATTAGCGTCATATTTTGTTATGCCATATTCAGAAATTAATCTTTCTACCAATTGATCAGGTAATTCAGGCATGTCACTTCTGATCTCACTGATCTGACTATCACTAAGTTCTAATGGCAAAAGATCTGGGTCAGGGAAATATCTGTAATCATGAGCATCTTCTTTACTTCTCATTGATCTAGTTTCACCAGTTGAGGTGTCAAATAACCTTGTNTCTTGATCNATTACNCCNCCANTTTCTAATANTTCAACCTGNCGTTCTGCTTCATATTGNATCGCTTGAGAAATAAATTTGATTGAATTTAAATTTTTAATTTCACATCTTGTTCCTAAATCTCCATTNGGTTTTCTTACTGATACATTGCAATCAGCTCTTAAAGATCCTTGTTCCATATTTCCATCACATGTTTCAATATACCTTAATACTGTTCTAATTTTCTTTACATATGATGCAGCTTCTTCAGGTGATCTTAAATCTGGTTTAGAAACAATTTCCATTAACGCAACTCCTGTTCTATTTAAATCTATAAAAGATTTNCTAGGATGTTGGTCATGCAAAGATTTACCTGCATCTTGTTCGAGATGAATTCTCTCAATTCCTATAACTTTATCTTCACCATTAGCATCTGTAATTTTTAGACTACCCTCACCTACAATTGGGTATTTATATTGACTGATTTGATAACCTTGAGGTAAGTCAGCATAAAAATAATTTTTTCTATCAAAAACAGAGTACTTATTTATCTCAGCATTTAGAGCTATTCCTGATTTTATTGCCTGCTTTATACAGGTTTGATTAATTACGGGCAACATTCCAGGCATCGCGGCATCTACTAGAGAAACATTATGATTTGGATCTTTACCAAATTCAGTAGATGCTCCAGAAAAAAGCTTAGAACTACTTAAAACTTGAGCATGTATTTCTAAACCTATTACAATTTCCCAATCACCAGTTTTCCCAGATATATAATTTGAGTTTTGANCAGCATTTGTCATGACGCAGCTCCATTTGGAGTATCTTTAAAAGATGCACAAGATTCTATTACCTTAGCAACATTCAAAAGACCTTGTTCATCAAAATCTTTTCCTAATATCTGAATTCCAACAGGTAATTTATTTTTATCAAGTTTAATCGGCAATGAAATTCCAGGTATTCCAGCTAAAGAAGCTGGCACAGTGAATACGTCATTTAGGTACATAGTCAACAAATCTTGCGTACTGCCAAGTTTAAAAGCCGTAGTCGGTGTTGTTGGTGTTACAAGATAATCAACTTGTTTAAAAATTTCATTGAATTCATTTTTAATTAATCTTCTTACTTTTTGAGCCTTTAAGTAATAGGCATCGTAATAACCTGAAGACAACACATAAGTTCCAATCATAATTCTTCTTTTGACTTCGTCACCAAATCCTAAATTTCTTGTATTTTCATACATTTCATCTAAGCTATTTCCATCAATTCTAGCTCCATATCTTACCCCATCGTACCTTGCCAAATTGCTTGAAGCCTCAGCTGGCGCAACAATGTAGTAAACAGGTAAAGAGTATTTAGTTAAAGGAAGTTTTACAGGTATGATTTCAGCTCCATTTTCTTTTAAGAAATTTATAGTCATATCTTTTGCGTTTAATATGTCAGATGAAATCCCATCACTGTTATATTCTTCTGGTATACCAATTTTAATACCTTTGATACTTTTACCTAGGTCATTATAAAAATTAGGGACATCTTTATTTGATGAAGTTGAGTCTTTAGGGTCGTAACCACTCATAACTTGAAGCATTAATGCGGCATCAGACACATTCCTCGTTATTGGACCCGCTTGATCAAGTGATGAAGCAAAAGCAACAATCCCCCATCGTGAACATCTTCCATAAGTTGGCTTTAATCCTACAACTCCACAAAATGCTGCAGGCTGTCTTATGGAACCACCTGTATCTGTTCCAGTAGCTGCTAAAGCAGCTTTAGCGGCAACCGCTGCTGCAGAACCTCCTGATGATCCTCCTGGAGTTCTTTTTTCTTCGAAATTCCATGGATTAATAACCTCCCCTTTAGCAGCAGTTTCATTACTTGANCCCATTGCNAATTCATCGCATGAAAGCTTTCCTAAATTAATAGCACCTTCTTTCCAAAGATTCTGAGTTACAGTACTTTCATAAGTTGGAATGAATTTTTTTAAAATTTTTGAAGATGCAGTAGTTTCTATACCCTTAGTGCAAAACATATCTTTTACTCCTAAGGGAATNCCCTCNAAAAACCTNTGGCTCCCATTCAAATAATTTTGATCAGAAATTTTTGCTTGTTCTAAAGCTTGATCAAAACATGTGGTTAGGTACATATTTAAATCTTTAGTTTTTTCAATAGCATTAATATAAGTATCTACTAATTCCTTAGTTGAAAATTCTTTTTTCTCTAATAGAGATAGAGCTTCACTTATACTAAATTGCAATAAATTACTCATCTATTCAATAACCTTCGGAACTACAAAATATCCACTTTTCTTTTCAGGAGCATTTTCTAAAACATCATTATTTTTATTTCCATCATCCACTACATCTTCTCTAATTGGCAAATTATGTCCTGTAACTGAACTAAGTGGATTTACACTTTCAGTATCAACCTCATTAAGTTGCTCAATAAAACCAATAATTTTATTTAAATCTTCCATTAGCTTATTTGAACCTGTTTCATCAATTGGAATTCTTGATAATTTTCCAAGTTTTTTTAATGTATCTAAGTCGATTTTACTGTTATTACTCATATATTTTTATGATTTTAAAATTTTTATTTTTTGATACCATCTGTTATGCCTATCTGCAAGCATGAAGATTTTTTAATAAAGACAAATCATCATAAAAATTTGTTAGGAATTGATCATGGATCTAAATTAATAGGCATAGCAATATCTAATAAAGAGCTTTTCATAGCTACACCATTAACAACAATTGTAAGAAAAAAACAAAATGTAGATTTTAATGAAATACTTAAAATAATTAAAGAAAAGGATGTTGGTGGAATTGTTGTCGGGTTGCCATTAAATATGAATGGAACTAAAGGGCCACGTTGTCAATCTGTAGAGACATTTTTTAGAAATTTTTTAATATTTCATGATATACCTCTGCTCTTTCAGGATGAGAGAATGTCATCACAAGCTATTGAAAAAATTTTTATATCTCAGGATATAAGTAGAAAAAAAAGATCTTCCAATATTGATAAACATGCAGCATGTTGGATTTTACAATCTGCACTAGACTTTTTAAAAAAAAGNTAGTACTAACTAATTTTTAATGAATAAGATTCATAAAATTAATAAAAAACCNCCTCCNATAGCAANTCTCAATTCTAAAAACCTCTTATCCATAGAAGGTATGAATAAGTTAGAAATAAACTCTTTGTTGGATAGAGCAGATTATTTCGCAGATTTAGATCCTTTAAAAATAATAAAAACTCTCAATGGTTATGTTATTCTTAATGTTTTTTTTGAAAATTCGACAAGGACNAGAGTATCTTTTGAATTGGCAGGAAGACGTCTAGGTGCAGAAGTAATNAANATCTCAGTTGACAAATCTTCAATNAAAAAAGGTGAAAGTCTTCTNGATACAGCAAANACCNTAAGTGCNATGAAACCNAATTTNTTAATAGTTAGACATCCNGANAGTGGTGCNCCAAAACTTTTTTCTGATTACTTAAATTGTAGTATTGTTAACGCTGGAGATGGCAGACACGAGCATCCAACACAAGCTCTTCTAGATGCACTAACTATCAGAAGAAGATTAGGTAGAATAGAAGGTTTAAAAATAGCTATTTGCGGTGATATACTTAATAGTAGAGTTGCAAGATCTAATATNCATCTACTCACAACACTTGGTGTTGAGGTAAGATGTATAGCACCTCCAACCTTAATGCCAAAAAGTTTAGAGAACCTTGGTGTAAATTGTTTTAATAGTTTAAAAGACGGCATTAATAANGTAAACGCAATTATGTTACTAAGGTTACAAANTGAGAGAATGTCAGGAACCGAATCTCCTTCAAAAAGAGAGTATTACAGATTTTATGGTCTTGATGAAGAAAAACTTAGAATGGCACATCATGATGCAGTTATTATGCATCCTGGACCAATGAATAGAGGAGTTGAAATAGCATCATCTCTTGCAGATAACGAAGATAGAAGTTTAATAAAGACACAAGTTGAAATTGGTGTCGCTATCCGCATGGCAACTATTGAAGCAGTTTATAATGCACAAAAATAANAANCCAATTCTNTTAAAAAATATTAGAGTAATNGATNCATCTCAAAATTTAGATCAAGAGATGAATATTACTNTAAANAATGGAATCATTTCATATTTTGAAAATAGTAAAAAAAATATTCCATTTAATGAAAAGGATTTCAGGTCTGTCAATTGNAAAGATAAAATTTTATCCNCTGGCATTTTTGACTTAAGAGTTTATTTAAATGAAACGAATAATGAAAATGTTTCAATTTTAAAAAATGCAGCAGTTAAATCAGGAGTGTTGAAAATGGGAATTTTGCCATTCCAAAAACCGCTTCTTGATAACCCTGTAATGATCGAACATTTAATTGAAAAAACAAACTTTAATAATGATAAATTTTTTTATCCCTATGGAGGGGCAACTAAGGAATTAAAAGGGAATGAAATCGCNGAATTAGGTTTNATGGCTGAAGTCGGCGCAATTGGNTTTACAGATGCGCCTAATTGTATACAAGACTCTCTTGTGATGAGAAGAGTTATGAGTTATGCAAAAATGCTTGAAAAACCTATTCTTCAAAATCCGGAAGATAAATCTCTAGCTGGTTTAACAGCTAGTAACTCCACAACAATTCAAGGTGAAATGAATGAAGGAGAAGTTTCAACGAGATTAGGGTTAGTTGGAATTCCTTCATGTGCTGAAGTAATGATAGTCGAAAGAGATTTAAGATTAGCAGAACTCACAGGTGTACATTATCATGTGTCAAATGTTTCTACTAAAGAAACAGTTGAAGTTATAAAGAGAGCTAAATTAAATGGTATCAAAATAACATGTGATACATCGCCACCATATTTTAGTTTAAATGAATTAGAATTATCAACTTATGACACATCTTTTAAATTATCCCCTCCTCTTAGAAACGAAGAAGACAGAATTGCAATTCAAAATGCTATTTTTGATGATACAATTGATGTAATTACATCAGATCATAAACCAATGTCGAATGACACAAAAATTCTTCCTTTTACTTCAGCTTCTACAGGNGCATCTGGAATTGAAACATTACTTCCACTGACATTAAATTTGCTNAANAAATCAGATGTCTCAATNATGAATATTTTAAAAAAAATAACTTTGAANCCATCAAAATTATTAAAAGTTGAAATTCCTAAAATCAAATCNAACGAAAAGGCTAACTTCATTATATTTGATCCTAATGAACAATATTTAATTAACAAAGATCNCTTGCAAACTTCNCCAACNCCATTTCACGGCAGNCCTGTTCAAGGGAAAAATTATATGTCCATGATGAATGGTGAAATCGTTTTTGATAANCTTGATTTATTATAAACTAATATGACTGAATATTTTATTCTATTTCTAATTTTCATTATTTGTTATTTAATTGGATCCATTCCATTTGGACTAATTCTTACTAAATTATTTGATAACAATGATTTAAGGAATATTGGAAGTGGAAATATAGGAGCTACTAATGTTTTAAGAACAGGAAATAAAACATTAGCACTTTTAACTTTAATACTAGATTTATCAAAAAGTTTTATTCCNTTATTTATTTTTTTTAAATTATATCCACATCCAATAATCAATGATTTTTTTAATCTTATAATTGTTGATAAAATATTTTTGATTTTAGTATTTGGTTATTTTTTTGTTTTAGGACATTGTTTCCCAATTTGGCTTAAGTTNAAAGGTGGAAAAGGAATTGCAACTTCCTTAGGTGTNATATTATCAATAGATNTTTTTATAGGTTTNTGTNTATTAACTATTTGGATTTTAGTATTTTTAATTTTTAAAATAAGTTCTTTATCTGCACTAATTTCATCGACAAGTTTCCCAATTTTAATTTTTTTTAAATATGAAAAAGTAAATTTGTTATATTTATCAATTCTTTTAACTATATTTGTTTTTTTTACACATAGGGCAAATATAATTAGACTTTTGAAAAAAGAAGAAAAAAAAATTTAAATTAATATTGATATATTTTAAAACCAATGGTAATTGGCAAAGAATTATGGAGTTTAAATGAAGTTAGTTATTGTTGAATCACCTGCAAAAGCTCAAACAATAAATAAATATCTTGGTAATAATTATAAAGTTGTAGCATCTATTGGACATGTTAGAGATCTTCCAAGAAAAGATGGTGCAGTTGAACCAGAAAAAGATTTTCAGATGTCCTGGGATCAACCTTTAGATAAAAAAAAGGTGATTAATGGAATAATAAAAGATTTAAAAGATGCAGAAACTCTAATTTTAGCAACTGACCCCGACAGAGAAGGTGAAGCAATCAGTTGGCATATCAATGAGATTTTAAACGAAAAAAAAGCATTAAAAAGCAAACAAGTTCAAAGAGTTGTTTTTAATGAAATTACAAAGTCATCTGTATTAAACGCTATGGAACATCCTAGAGACATAAACTCTGAATTAGTTGATGCATACCTGGCTAGAAGAGCATTAGATCATTTAATTGGTTTCAGAATATCTCCAATTTTATGGAGGAAACTTCCAGGTTCCAGATCAGCGGGCAGAGTTCAGTCAGTAGCTCTTAGATTAGTTTGTGAAAGAGAATTAGAAATTGAAAAATTTATAATTGAAGAGTATTGGACTATTTCAGGAATTTTTGAAAATTCAAGTGGTGAAAAATTTTCTTCTAGATTAATTGAATTTGACCAAAAAAAACTTAAAAAATTTGATATACCAAATGAGGAACATTCAAAAAAAATATTAGATGAAATAAAAAAACATAATTTTTATATATCAAATATTGAAAAGAAAAGAGTTAAGAGAAATCCTATACCTCCTTTCACAACTTCGACACTGCAGCAAGAAGCATCTAGAAAACTTGGTTTTAGTGCTTATAAAACAATGAGAGTAGCTCAAAAACTTTATGAAGGCATAAATTTAAATAAAGAAACTAGTGGTCTAATAACTTACATGAGAACTGATGGTGTTCAAATTAGCCAGGAAGCAATAACAAATATAAGAGAATTTATTTCTAATGAATATGGAAAAAACTTTATTCCCGAAAGTCCAAGATATTATAAATCAAAGGCTGCTAACGCCCAAGAAGCTCACGAAGCNATTAGACCAACAAACTTTACTTATTCACCAAAATTAATCTCGAAATATTTAGATAAAGATCAGCTTAAGTTATATGATTTAATTTGGAAAAGAACTTTATCTAGCCAAATGGCTTCAGCAGAATTGGACAAAACTACGGTAGATATAAANTCAAAAGATAACTCAATTACTTTCAGAACAAATGGTTCTCAGATTGCTTTTCCTGGATTTTTAAAAGTATATAAAGAAAGCTTTGATGAAAAAACAACTTCAAGTGATAATGATGATGATAAGCTTCTCCCAATTTTAAATCTTAATGAAAGTTTAGATTTAAAAAAATTAGAAGATGAACAACATTTCACACAACCACCTGCAAGATATACTGACGCTAGTTTAGTTAAGAAAATGGAAGAACTTGGTATTGGAAGACCCTCAACATATGCCTCAACATTAAGAGTTTTAGTTGAAAGAGATTATGTTTTAAAAGAGAGTGGAAAACTAATTCCAGAAGAAAGAGGAAGAATATTAACAGCTTTCCTAAGCAATTTCTTTGGTAAATATGTTGATTATGAATTTACAGCAACATTAGAAAAAGATCTTGATAAAATCTCTGATGGCAAATTGCCTTATAAAGATTTATTGTCAGATTTCTGGAGAGATTTTAAAAAACATCTTGACAAAATGACTGACTTAGAGAGATCAGAGATTTTAAATACCCTAGAGTCTGAATTAGAACAAATGTTTTTTTCAACTGAAGATAATCAATTTGATGCTTCAAAAAAATGTCCTAAATGCTCGGATGGTAAAATTGGGTTACAACTTGGAAAATATGGTGCTTTTATAGGCTGTAATAATTATCCTGAATGCAAATACACAAAGCAGATAGCTAATAAAAAAGATGGTAACCCTGAATTTGACAATGAAATTGATTTTGATCAAAGTTTAGGTAAAGATCCCGATACAAATGAAGATGTTTTTATAAAGAAAGGACCTTATGGTTCATATGTTCAACTTGGAGATGGCAAAAAGCCTAAAAGAGTAAGTATTCCTAAATTAGTAAATCCTAAAGACATAAACCTTGAAAAGGCTCTTTTACTCTTATCGTTACCAAGAGTTATTGGCAACCATCCTGAAACTAATAAAGAAATTACTGCTAATATTGGAAGATACGGCCCTTACTTAAAATATGATGTTAATTCAGTTAGTCTACCAAATGATGAAACTGTTTTAACTATAGGTTTAAATCATGCAGTTGTATTAATTTCTGAAAAATCTCCTGGAGGAAGAAGTCTTGGAAAACATCCAAATAATGACGGAGAGGTGCTAGCAAAAAAAGGAAGGTATGGTCCTTATGTTGAGTATAAAAAGACGAGAGCAACTTTGCCTAAAACCATGAATTTAGACGAAATCACTCTTGATGAAGCTCTGGAATTGATTGAAAAAAAAGAGTCTCGAGCAAAGAAAAAAAAATAATTTTGATATGATTAAAAATTATTTGCTCAAAATCTTAGATATTGATTCAGACGGAAATACTACAGCTAAGATAATTGACAAGAAGTTAAGAAACACTGAAGTNTTTATACCTTACAACAAACAAAACCCCGTCATTAAAATTGGTGATACTGTATCTTCATTAATTAAATATAAAAAAAAAAGTATAATTAATACAAAAATTCTAAAAAAAATCTATGCTCCAAAACCTTTTTTTGCACAAGTAAATGAAATTTCATCTAAATTCATAAAAATAAAAAAATTATTTTCTGACAATAATGATTATTATTTCATAAAAAATGATCATTCTCATGAAAATTTGAATGTTGGAGAAATCCTCAAAGCTAGTGAAGAATTTAAATCAAATTTTAAAAATTTGAAAACATGTAAGTTAGAAAGAGTTTATAAAGGATTTAACTCCAATAATTTTTTTCCAATGCTTGAAATAAATGAATTAAACATAATAGATACATTCCCAACAGAAGTGATAAAAGAAGTTGAAAAGATTGATATATCTAATATAGACAAAAGATCTGATTTAACAAATTTAGCAATCATTACAATTGATGGCGAAGATGCTAAAGACTTTGACGATGCTGTCTTTGTTGAAAAATATAAAAGTGATAAATGGAAAGTTATAGTTAGTATTGCTGATGTTTCTCACTATGTTCAAGAAAACTCAAATTTAGACACTCATGCTAAAGAAAGAGGTAATTCTATTTATTTTCCAAACTTTGTAATACCAATGTTACCCGAGAAACTATCAAACGACCTTTGTTCTCTTAAAGAAAACAAACTTCGTTTAACTTTATCTGTTGAAATTATTCTTGATTCAGAAGGTAATAAATTATCTCACAAGTTCTTTAAATCAACTATCAAGTCAGCAAAAAGATTTACCTATAATGATGTTAATAATTTAATCAAAACAAAATTTAAAAAAAATAAATCTATAAATGATAATATATTGTTAAATGTCAAAAATNTATACCANGTTTATAAAAAACTTAAAAATAAAAGTTCAACTCGTGGAGCACTTGCTTTAAAAATAAGTGATACAAAGATTTTATTTGATAAAAAAGGGAAACCTTTAGAAGTTCAAAAAAGCAAACAACTTGAAAGTCATCAAATAATTGAAGAGCTCATGATACTTGCAAATGAATGTGCTGCAGAAGAACTTCAAAAATANANCTCCGATAACCCTTATAGAATTCACGAAAGACCTAAACCAGAAAAAATTTTATCTTTGATTAATTGTATTGGTTCACCTTATGATAAATTACTAAAAAACAATAATGTAACAGGCAATTTATTTAACAAAATAATTGAGCAGTCATCTAATAGTAAAGATTTTATAAAAATTAATGAATTAATTTTAAGAGCTCAATCCCAAGCTAGATATCATAACGAAAATAAAGGACATTTTGGTTTATCACTGAAAAATTATGTTCATTTTACTTCACCGATAAGAAGATATTCAGATTTAATAGTTCATAGAAAATTAACTCAAATTTTAGAAAATAATNAAATTAATCAAGCTTATAAAAATAACTTAAACGAAACATGTNCACATATTTCGANTACTGAAAGAAAGGCTGTAATTGCAGAAAGAAATACTATCGATAGATACATNGCTTTAATTTATTCTAGTAAAAATGACCAAACTTTTTCTGGTGAAGTAATTTCAGTAAAAAGTTTTGGTATATTTGTAAAATTTGATAATCATAAAAGTGAGGGTTTTATTCCAAAAAGGTTGCTACCTAAAGATCATTATTTGTTTAATGAAAAAAAAGAGTTTTTAAAAGGTAAATCAAATTTTTTTAAAATTGGAATGTCTTTATTAGTTAATATTAAAGAAACAGATATTTTAAAAGGTAAAATATTGTTAGGATACTGCAAACATTTATAATCATCTTTGAGGTTGACAAATTAAATAAATAGACCTAATTAANGATGAGGAGATATTATGGCTAAACCTGCATCCATACAAATTAAACTTGTAAGCACAGCTGACACTGGATTTTATTATGTAACAAAAAAAAATCCTAGAAATCATCCTGAAAAAATGGAATTTAAAAAATACGATCCTAAAGCTAAAAAGCACGTTATGTTTAAAGAAGCTAAAATTAAATAATTAACATTTTAATTTACTAACTTTTTCAATACTTATTAACTTACCTTTCATTTTATAGCTACCATAATCAACTGTATATCNATGAGCTATACCACTCTCATCAACATAAGCTATTACCTTTGTTTTAGGGTCTGGGCTCTTCTGATTAAGATCATAAAATGACAATTGTATAGGCCAAACTTGTTTTTTTAATANATCATTTTCNATAGATANATCAGTATTAATTTTTTTNCCAATNAAAGCAGATACAATTTTCACAAGATTATCTTTATCACTTCCAAAAAAAACTTTTGCTGTATTGAAATTTATATTTTTTTTTGCATTTTCAAGAAGAATTTCTAAATGTTCAGTTGGGAATAAGATATCGTCATTNAATGAAAATTTTTCATTATTTTTGTCAAAAATTATACCATCNAATNTNTTTTTATTTTTTTGCACATAACCNGAGTAAAACATTTCTTTTTCAAAATCATTTTTATCTAAATGTTCAAAACTAAATTTTTTTGCTGTAAAATCCTCAAATGAACTAAAAATTGAAAAATTCTTTGAATTTTTTTTATTATTTAAATTAAAAGTAATTGCAAAAGTTTCTTTTAAAGCCCAACCTNTACATTGTTTTTCAAGTAAAAAAGANGACTTCCCACTNCCACCNTCTACTATTGATGGCGTTTCGTTTGTTAAAAACTCTAAATCATAATAAGCTTTATGTGAGACAATAGTTGACGATAGACNAGTATTTACATATAAAAATGAAATAAAAATCGATATTAAACCATATATATTAAAATTAANCATAAATTAAAATAACAAATACACTAAATAATTAAAATTAAAATGTTCATATGTTTTCTGAAAAAAATTTAATTAATTGTGATAATACTTTTAGGAAATTAATTAATTCTTGTCTAGATGAAAATATTATTTCTATTGACACCGAGTTTGTAAGAAACAAAACGTTTTATCCTNAATTATGTTTGTTACAAATTGGAACTTCAACAGGATCTTATGCAATAGACCCAAATAAAATTTCAAATTTACNACTTTTAAAAAAAATTCTAAGAAATAAAAATATCTTAAAAATTTTTCATTCACCCAGACAAGATATAGAAATTTTTTTTTATTTATTTGGGTCTCTACCCAACAATATATTCGATACACAAATAGCATATTCTTTTATAAGTCAAGAATATCAAATAAGTTATGAAAAAATANTTTTAAATATNTTAAAAATAAAANTAGATAAAACTTTTCAATATTATGATTGGACTTTAAGACCTATTAATAAAAATCAGCTTAATTATGCGTTGAATGATGTNTATTACTTAAGAAAAATATATTTTAAGTTGGAGCAAAAATTAAAGAGTAAAAATAGATTTGATTGGGCATTAGAGGAATCAAAAATTTATCTTAATAAAAAACTTTATCTTAATTCTCCAGAAAACTATTGGAAAAATATTTATCCGTCTAAAATAAAACATGTGAATTTATTTAAGTTAAAAAAAATTTTTGGATGGAGAGAGGAAAAATGTACAAATCTAAATATTAGCCGAAAATTAGTATTTAGTGACAAAGATCTAGTTACATTAATAAAAAATCCAAATAATTTAACTTCACTCAATCTCAAATATAAATTAGAAAAAAAAGATTTAATTATAATTGATAAAATTTTATCCAATAATTCTGATACATTATTAGAAAATAAATCTAAACTTTTAAAGAGTGATTTTGAATTACTAATTATTTTAAAAATTATTCTTAAATTAATTTCTAATGAATTAAATATTAGTCCGAATTTAATAGCTACAACATCAGATTTAGAAAAGTTAAACTTTAAAAATAATAAACATTCTAGATTATTTAAATCTTGGCGAAATGAAGTGTTTGGGGAAAAAATAAAGAAATTTTTTAATAATGAACTTAAAATTGTTTCTAAAGAAAATAATTTCTTTTTAGAAAAAAATTAAATTTAAGCCTCTATAATATTTAATACTTCTTTAATTTGCTTTAATGTAATTTTAGTTTTCTTTTCAAGAGACATTATATCCAAAGTTTCTGCGAAAAGAGAAATAGATTTATAGTTTCTTTTAATTCTTTTAATAATATATAAACAGTGCTTATCATTTAAAAAAATCTTTTTGTCACTTAATTCTTTTATAAGAATTGAAAATAAAAAATCGTCATCTGGCAACTCGATTTTTGCACTTATACAAGAATTAATCCTTGATTCTAAATCACTTAAGCTAAAATTGATTTCATTAGGCGGTGTTGAAGTTGTAATTAATAAGGAACCTAAATTTACAAAAATTTCATTAAAAAAATGAATAAAAAGATTTTCATTTAAACATTCTACTTTATCAAAATCATCAAAAATGAATGATTTACCTAACTTAGCTTCATTTAAATNTANATTACTAAATTTTTTAATAAATTTAGCATCTGTTATTTCTTTATAGATGTGAGCTAAATGTGTCTTTCCTGAACCTGNAGGNCCATAGAGAATTAATACTGGAAAATTGAATTTTTTTTTAAATTTTTNAATATCGTTAAATTCATCAATTAAAGATAATGCAACTTCATTAACCTTATTTAAAATAAAATTAGAATGATTTTTAACGTTCCTAAAAGATAAAGGTAATGCTAATTGTTTAATTAATTTTTTTTCCATTTTTTGAGTCATCAAAAATNTAATTAAAATAAAAACGTGCAATTACACCTATTATTGCTGCAACAGGAATAGCCATTAAAATACCTATAAATCCAAAAAAACCACCTCCAACAGAAAGTGCAAAAATAATCCATATCGGATTTAATTTAACCGCTTCGCCAACAAGTTTAGGTGTCAAAAAATAACTCTCTAATAATTGTCCAATAATAAAAGTTATTAATATGATTANTAATTCAAAACCATATCCAAATTGAACTAAACCTAGTATTAATGCCAAAAAACATCCTAAAAAAGCGCCAATATAAGGTATAAAAGATATCAAACCTATAAATAATCCCAGAATAAAACCAAATTCAAGTGATAAAAAATTTAAAATTAGTGAATAAAAAATTGATAAACATAGACAAACTGAAATTTGTCCTCTGATATATTTAGATAAAGTTAAATTTATCTCTTCTAAAATAATTGAAAAAAAACTAAAGCTTGAATTTTTTGTTATGTTATTAAAAAAAGATCTAATATTTTTCATTTCCAATAACATATAAAATGTTATTATTAATATTAATAAAATATCAAATAAACTGTTTAATATTAAAAGACCTCCTTTAAAAAAATTATACCCTGCATCACCAACTTTAATAAAAAATAATTTTAAAAGTTTAAATAGATCTTCTTCATTAATTTTTTTCTGGCCAAAGATAGATTTAAAATAAGGTGAAATTGTTTCGTTTAAATAATTTATATATTTAGGTGCACTAATTGTTATCTTTTCAAATTGAGCTAAAATAATAGGAATTGCCAGAGATAAAATTAAAAATAAGATGATAACAAAAATTAATAATGCAAAAAAACTCGAAATTGCACCAGGCATAAAAGAACTTATTCTTTGATTTATAGGACCTAAAAGATATGCTAAAATAAAAGCCAAAACAAATGGATAAGTTATTTTGTAAAATACAAAAATAGTCAAAGTTAAGATTGTCAAACAAATGATTAAAAAAATATTTTGTTTATTTTCTTCAAATGTTTTCATTTTTTTA
>FUFK010046879.1_pt1 | contig 15805 bp, 9 predicted proteins | sample 1021851 | NCBI WGS metagenome assembly FUFK01 (sample SAMEA51879418, study PRJEB19060) | metagenome | reverse complement strand
ACATCTGCGAGTTGAGAGTCATTGAATAAGACACTCCAACCTGGAGGTATTGCTCTATTAGACTGGCTTGTTGGACCAATACTAGAGGCAGAATTCTGCCAAGGATATGATAGGTGAGATGTTTCATTGAAAACTGTTGCCGCAGCCGCTTGCTGAAGTTCTAATTTGAGGCTGGGAGAAAGTGAAATGGTGTCATTTGAGCCAACCGGAGATTCTCCAGTCATGGTAGCAAATAAAACGCATGCGGCAAGATAACTTCCTGAAAGAGATGGATGACTTCCGTCGCTGGTGTATAAGTCAAAGAAAGTACCCGAAAGGGTTGGGTCAACTCCAGTTAGGTTGATTTTGTCATGGATGTGCTTGAATGCAAGCCCTACAGGAGCGATCCACACATCACGTGAAGGAGTTGTCATGTTATCTCGGAAATCGATGTATCCATGTTCGAGTCTATCCTGCATTAGAGTGAAGTTTCCATATAATAATGGATTATTCACATCACCGTTTCTATGCCCCCAAGTCATCATTAAAACAGCCTCTGAATTCTCATCTTCAATGGCTTCTNCTAAGTTTAATGCTGCATTTTTACTACCNNTNNAATCAGGTCTCTAAGAGAATAGGATCCTTGTGCTGAATTGTAGCTTCCAGATGTAACATTTTTCATACTACCTAATCCAAATGCCGTATTCCCATCTCCAGATGTAATATCCTCCATGGCAGTTACTCCAATTGCAACATTACTGGTCGCATTGTTAAGTGTGCCAGTTGTCTGATGACCAATAATGATCGAGTTAGAAAAATTATCCCCACCAGCTTTTGCATCGGACAAACCGTCTATATCTGCTGCTGCTGAGTTGGCAACCCAACTACCTGCTCCATCTCCATCCGAGGTCCAAACCTGTCCATTAGTACCTGCTGAAGTGATAAAATATTCGTTATTTTCTACTTTGCTTGCAGATAAAGTTCCATCAGCGAGGTCTGCCAGGTCTGCATCGTATGCCTGAACATCGACGCCAATCTCTAAACCAAGATTTTGTCTAGCGGTAGCAATATCTGATGCTCCTGTACCACCATCAGCTATGGCAATGTCAGTAACGCCACTTATTGATCCACCGGTAATGGTAACATTATCTATGGACTGGGTTGCGATTGAACCCAAACCAAGTGAGCTACGTGCTTCTGTATCTTTTTCAACGGTCCATCTTACGCCATTGGATACAATAATATTTCCGTCGGAGTGGGCAAGATTGCTTATATCGGTAAGATTATCTGAAGCACCTTGTTTGGCGTCTAATTGGGTCTGAACTCTGTCGGTAACTCCATCTAGTTGAGCTAGCTCTGTGCTTGTCACATCTGATACAGCCACCTTACCATCAGCATTTGAAATTAACGCTCTTGATACAGCAAGGTCGTCCGTAGCAATGGTGGTAGCGGCTCCAGTGATTCCTGCAACATCATTCCACTCTCCTGCTCCGTCGCCATCTGAGGTCCAAACCTGACCATTAGNTCCNGCTGANGATATAAAATACTCATTGTTCTCTACCTTACTAGCCGATAAGGTTCCATCCGCTAGATCCGCAAGGTCTGCATCATAAGCCTGAATATCTACGCCAATTTCAAGTCCAAGGTTTTGTCGTGCAGAGGATACATCTGAAGCGCCAGTTCCACCATCTGCTACAGCTATATCTGTTATACCAGTAACAGAACCACCAGTGATAGATATATTATTTGCGTCTTGAGTTGACACCGAACCTAGACCAAGACTTGTCCGAGCATCTGATCCATTTTCAACGGTCCAATTTGTGCCATCGGAAACAATAAAATTTCCATCTGCTTGACTAAGCTTGGAAAGGGTTACGGTACTAGAATCTAACTTGGAGTTTAATTGTGCCTGAACATCTGATGACACATTCTCAAGATATTGTACTTTGGTTGCGGACAGAGACCCATCTGAGAGGTCAGTTAAGTCCGCATCATAGCCCTGAACATCTACACCAATCTCAAGACCTAGGTTTTGGCGAGCGGTGGTTATATCAGAGGCACCGGTTCCACCATCTGCAATGGCAATGTCTACAACATCAGTTATTCTTCCTCCAGATATNTCNACATTGTCTGCNGCCTGTGTTGCTATNGTCCCCAGACCAAGTGATNNTCTAGCNTCGGAGCCTGCTTCNAGNGTCCAACNGGNTCCATCAGAAACAAGGAAATGATCGTGATTCTGAGGCAATCCAGCTANGGTTGTAAGATTGGAATTGAGATCCTGTTTCGCATCTAGCTGATCCTGAATGCTNGAGGTAACCCCATCCACAAANTTTAGCTCTGTTGAGTCTGCTGTNACACCAAGATCCTCAAGGCTATTAACCGGNCCATCTCCTATGGCATCAATCTGGGCCTGAACATCTGAGGTGACATTATCTAGAAATTGCACTTTNTCAGCNGACAANGATCCATCAGCNAGNTCAGCGAGATCTGCATCATANCCCTGAATATCCACNCCAATCTCAAGACCNAGGTTTTGNCGAGCGGNGCTATTNTCAGANGCTCCAGTTCCACCATCTGCAATCGCTAGATCAGTAATATTTGCTACAGAACCTCCAGTAATATTAACCGCATCAGAATTTTGGCCCGCCATGGTTCCAACGCTATCTTTAATCACAAAGTTGGATAACGTATCAGATGAAACATACTGCGAAAGATCTGGAAGGTTATTGAGATCAGNATAGTNATTGCTCAGTGCAACGCTTGAAAGATTTGAAGTGAGCGTATACGATGATAGACTATCACCCATAACGTAAACGTTTAGCGTATCAGACTCTAATACCTCAGATAGATCTGGACGGCCACTTAGATCCTGATAATTTCCTGTGAAGGCAACAGAATCAAGGCTTGTGATTTTAGGGTACTCAGACAAGGTGTCTTTCTGAGCGTAGACCGATAGGTCTGGTCTATCATCAAGGTCTAAATAGCTTCCTCCCTGAGAATATTTTGCCGTATCAGAGACCACAGAATAAAAGACAGAGGTCATTTCTTGTCTTGGGGATAGCGTTGTTTCATCTACTGCTATCTCAAGATANGAGTTTGCAGGAACGCTTGTAATNGCNTTGACTATTCCNAGGGTAGCGCTGATGACTCCATCGCTNACNCCAATNCTCTGAGTCTCTTCCCAGAATGCAGTGCCTCCTTCATACTGTTCAAACAATTTAAACGTTACCTGATATGTCCCATCGCTCACGGCTCTACCANTAGCCTTAGTNAAAAGACCCTGNTAGGANAAGCGTCTGGGTACGGCATCTTGCTCAGAGTTCATTTGCACTCCANNNCTTTTCAGACGTTCGAATGAAGNTTTAGTTTGATTNTTCTTCTGGGCTANNGCTAATGAGCCTAATANCACAGAAATGAGTAAGAACTTTCTCATGATCAACTCCTTTGATGATCTAATACGGTGAAAAAACTTAAAATGGAAAATCTGGTGGAAGGTCAATTGCGACGTCGCCACTTAAGACAGCAGAGACTCCCTGATTTAACAANACCAAAAGTATTCCAAACAATAGTGGNTGNCTTTTTAGATAGGCAGCGATCCTGCGATTCCTATCTGAAATCTTTGTAAATATCGATACTTTTTTCTTAGGAACAAGGTCACCGAGCGCAGACTCNACNGCAGTCTTGATGGGCTCTTCGAGACCGTAGATCCCTTCTTTTAGAATGATATAATAAGGATAGTGGATGTATTTAAAACGACTGCTGTTGGACACCGTTTTGTATTGTACTCTGGTAAGTCTATGACCCAGCGTATGTGTCGCGTAAAGCGTGGTCATTCCGTAGTTATTAACCCTGAGCTGCGCTACGTCCATCACCCTGTTGTCATTGTCAGTTATGGTGCTGATTATTCCATCCGTTGTTACAACTCTTATGGATCCGAACATGTTGTCAGCAATGTAAAGACGGTTCAAAGAATCAAAATCAATACTAACCGGTGATCCTATATAAGATTCAAGGGCCATAACCCCATCCATCGCAGTGGCGAGAGTACTCTCTGTACCCGCTACGGGAATTACTGAGCCATCCATGGCAACACGAAAAACAACTCCCGCTGTCATACTGCTTACAAACAATGATCCATCACTTGATAGCGCAATATCTGATGGTTTGTTGATCACTCCAGACGCAAGAAGTGTGGTCCTGTTGCCCTTAGGGTCAAATTGCTGAACGGAACCGTCTCCCTCAAATAAGACCACTACGTTTCCTTCAGGGTCTACTCGTATACTTGTTGGAGTGTTTGGTTCATCATTTCGGATCAAGCCGTTCTCATCCCTTGGGGTTGAATAAATAGTAGAGGTAGCTCCCTCATAAATCTTTTTTACGGTGTGGTCGTGTTTATCTGTAATATAGAGCTCACCTAAATACCCTGAGCATACTCCTGAAGGGTAGTAGAGACTTTCTTCATCCTCTGACTTTGAAATTGCATTTTTTGGATGCATCTCCAGCCCAAGTTTGTTTACGCTCTGCCTATTTCCAGAAACAACCACCAAAGATCCATCTGATTCAAAACCTATAGACTCAGGATAGCGAAGAGTACTATCAGCATGTGGACTCATTACAATAGTATCAGCCTCCCAGAAGCTTGTGGGTTCATTTTCATATATATCACCCAACTTAAAATAATGAAACTCCAATTGAGAATAATCGTTAATTCCCCATGTGAGGACCTGGCCAGCTCTCTCTAAAAATGCATTTTCAGCCGCGCAATCAAATGTTTGACAATTAAATTTATATTTTAGAGTGGTGTCTATTACCTCTGTGTAATAGAGCGTGTCCATTGAAGTAACTGTTTCATATTTCCGATATACATAAGAAGTATCAGAGGTCGTTGTGGTATCCTCAGGGTTGGCATCAGTGAAAATTGTATCAACNGGAGCGCTAACATAGCCGGACCTGTCTTCTTTTGTTGATAGAGTGTCATTGGTTACCAGAAGGACTGTATCAGGCTCTACCCTAGTTCGCTCATATTCCTTATTTACCTGCACCANAGAGGGAATATCTCTGTTTGGATCAAGAACATCCTGGGTACCACGTGATTTAAGAAAGTCATAAACAAAGGAATTGATAATATCTACTTCCATCGGATTTAACCTACCTTTATTGATCGGCTGGATAGTCAGGTGACCCGCATTGATGACTGTTTCAGTGAGAGGCTCTCTGTTTTCTCCAGCATCTTCCATCACCGTATAATTATTTTCATCCTCAGATAATGGAATATCTGAAAATTCATTAGCAGACTCTAAAGAGATAGCAGGGTCAACCGTAATCACCATTGTGTCGCTGTCGCTAGAACCTACAAGGTTTTGCACCCTTAGAATGACACCGTACTGCGACTCAGAACTTACTGTAGGAAGATCTAGCTCAAGAAACTTATTTCTTGTTATGATTTTCTTTATGCTTACTCTATCGTTAGACTCGAGACCTTCAAGCTCTGATTCAGTATAGGGGATTATAGAATCAAATTGTTCAAAACTATAATCATCCTGGAATAGTAGATTAGGAGCAAAAGACCATTCATATGTAAGTGACCCATTGCTAGGTTGGGAGCGAGATGCATCGAGAATGACTGTAGTAGTTGAGTTTCCTCTAATATCTTCGCCAAGATCGCAAACGACCTTCCTCGATTTTAACTGCCTCCCTGCTTCGTCATACAATAATTCCTGAGCATAGAATACGTTTAGAAAGGTTATGAAGAGAAAGGTACTTATATGTTTTTTTTTCATTTTTAATCACCAGATTAATTTGTAATACAAAGAAAAAGAGACCCTGGGAAACCCAAGATCTCTTTAAAAACTTTTCTACAACAGGGTAGAAGATATATTGATTCAATTACTTGAGACCGTGATCTGTAGCACACAAGTAATACTCGGGGGCCTAACCTAAAAGTTTGCCCTGTAGTTTAGACCAAACCAAAATTTTGAATCAGGCATCCAGTTACCCTTCAAATCATCATTTTTGGATAGTGTTGTAATTGAGAGCCCAATATCATCTGTGACATTTAGACTAAATCGATGCATGGTATTTAGTCCAGAAATAAATTGTAAGGAGTATTCATAAAATGGAACCTTCGAAACTTGAATAAAGTCCATGAAGGAGAGCCTCTCAATGAACTTAGGCTTTTCACCAATTACTCCTATGACATCAAACCTTATGTAAAAAGAACTTAGCCTGGTAAATGGATCTCCCTCATCATTTAATTGCTCCTCACTCCACACACCTCCACTTAAAGTTTGATTAAAAAAGGTTCTATCATAAAGCTCTTGGTTATTATCGATTGCTTCTTGCCTTGTATCTTTTAAACGATGGGCAATTTTAAGATAATGAAAACCAGGTGCTGCAGTTATCCTCCCGACCGATGGGAGCTTTACCGGAACCTCAACCGTTGTAGCAGCAAGCGCATAGCTGTCTAAAATATTAATGTTTTCTGTTTTATCGAGAATTTCCTGTGCATCTGTAAATGATGAAAGACTATCTAGAGAATATAGCATTTCTCCAGAACTTGGTGGATAAAATGAAAACCCTATCAAGCCATGGAGACTGGTTCTAGTACCGAATAAATTATCAATGTTGCCCCTGGCAAAAAGTCCTAGATAATCAGAGCTTACCACATCAACATTGTCATAGGAACCTGTTCCAAAATCAAATGCAAACGGAACACGAACTCCAAACTCAGACCTCTGCGTTGCAACACCTAGTTCACTTGATCCTGCCAATAGACCAGGCAGCCCAATAAGTGAATTTCCAACCCTCATGTTGGATGAATACTGAATTAGATTGGAGCGCATTGAGAAAGATGAAAGCGACATTTTAAAATTATTTGCATGCCATACTGCAAAGGTTGATCCATACCCAGCCATCATCCTCTCGCTCTCACTCTCATGGAATACTGTTTCAGAATCGCTGGTAAGGTATTCCTCTTTCGCGATCAATACTTTTTGAATGTCTTGGCTGAAAACCCAATCAACTTTTTCACGATCAATGACAGAAAAATCTAGGCCATTTCCATACCAGATTTCATAGATCTCTTCAGAGTTCCCCTTTTGCTGAACAATGATTATCTGATCTGTTGGCGCCATCTCACGTATAGAGGTGTCCCCACCATCTTCGATCGCATCGCCATCACCTCCATTTGTATACTTGAGGGACATGTAATTTTGGATCGCATCTTCCATAAGGATATGGTATGGCTGGTGGTCAACGGTCCAGGCAACAAATTTTCTTTTATCTAGGGCAATAACTTCAGTCTCTTCAGAATCTTTCACCCTTACATGCACCTTACCAGAAACGTGCAACTTGTCATCTTTGCTGTCAATGGCCTTGTAGGTGATAGTATAGACATTGTCCTTGTTTGCGTCAACGGCATTCTCATAATCCGGCTCTCTCAAAAAAGCAAGATCGCCAGCACGAGTGATCTTAAAATGATCCTTGTCATCGCTTTTCGTAAGCTTGAACTTTACACTAGATTGATTCTCATCAGGATCCTCTACATTAATACGAGCAACTATTTTCCCAGCATTTTCCGGGTGGTTAAAGGTAGCTTCTTTTGGACTAACTAGAACCGGCTTCTCGTTTTCATTTTCAACAGTTACAGTTACGTNATCAACNATTTTTTCTCCGCCGGAATCCGTAACCTGCACTGNAACAGNAAAAGACTTCTCCTCTTCGTAATCAAATGGTCTTTTTGTAAGAAGATTGGAACCATCCAGACTAAAGTCTGCTCTATTATCCTTTGCAATTCCAAACTTGAATTTGTCATCAGGGTCTACATCTTCTACCTTTAATTTTCCGATTAGCGTCCCTGCTGCTGCGTTCTCTTTAATGCTACTCTCACTAAGTAAGAGTCCGGTTGGTGGGTCATTGACGGGGTTAATGTTAACCCTGACCTGCGCGGTTCCAGTTTCAAGCCCATTATCTACTTTATAATCAAACTTGTCAACCCCGCTCACATCGGCATTTGGTGTGTAGAGGATTTTATTATCCTCAATCTGAACACTACCCTTTTGAGGTTCTGAAATAACTTCTATTGCAACATTGCTTTTATCTTCAATACTATCATTTTTTAATACATTAATTTTTACAGATTCATCCTCCTGAACCTGTACATTGTCTGCCTTTATTTTTAATCCAGCCTGCGGATACACTGCACTTAGGGAAATTATTAATAGAAAAGGAAGTTTAAATTTGCTTAGTGTGCTCATAATTGCCTTGCTCTAAAAGTTTACTGAAATATATGGCGAAATCAATAGGGAACCTCCACCTTCGCCTTCTGCATCTGGTCTTGTACCAGGATACCATTCCCATTTACTGCTAGGATCATTTCTATCATCCTGAAACTCAACAGAGGAATTGTTTGGGTATAGAGTACAATCCATTCCAAGGTTTACCATCCTGTAAACATTATGCTCTAACCCAAAACTAAATGCCATGAAACCACTACCTGATGCGTTTATCTGAAAATAACCCTTAGAACGCTTGTCATCTGTCACAGCCTCAACCTTGGCATATACTCCGATTGCATCTGTACCAGTAACTCGATCAGTAACCGATATTTGGTTGTCATTGTTTACGTTGCCATGTAAAAATTGGGTAAATGCCAGTCCCGCCTTTAGACGCATGGAGGCATATGCCTCAGACACTCTGAGTTCTTTCCCTTTTCCTTTGCGGGCTCTGACCTCACCATTTGCAATCCTGACCATCTGCTGATCTTCAGGAGAAAGGGATTCTATCGGCACGGTGATGGATTTTTCTCCATCCCACTTTAATCTTGAAACAAATTCTCTGTCTTCCTCACTCAGATCCTTGACCTTCAAAACCATGGTAAAATTATCTTTTGCTCTGTTAAGAGTTATTTTTTTCTTATCTCGCTTAACAAGAGAAGCCTTTACCGTGCTTCCTGATGAAGTGGTCCACTCTCTTCCTTTCTCTGCTTGNTTGTGAGCTTTTTCATCTTTTTCAACTTGGATTGTCACACTCATGTTTTCATCAAGATCCAGAAATAGCCCNTTGTANGATGANCCATCAATGTCCCAGTTCTTACTTTTNGCAATCATTTTCTCAGCCTTNGCTTTTTGNTTNTTCTGATCTTTTATCTTTGTTCCGTAATCNGAATCAACNTTTCTATTGATCTGAAATGTATTGCTCCAGTATAAAATCCCGCTGCTTGACGGAAGAACGAGATGTTTTCTGCTGAACATGTCAACAGCAGTGTATTCTTGCCCGTCCACGTCCATATAGTTTACCTGTCCTCCNAGCTTGTGNGTGTCAAACTTNAACCCAAANCCTAGGTTNCCNTCNAGCGGNTGNCCTATTCCNTTTGANACNGACATNGTNTTNCCGGGNANAATNANATANGAGCTAACGATATCATTAGATAAACCCAGCATAAGATTTTCAGATAGCTGCCTTGATAGGCCAAGATCAGGAAAACCTTGTTCAAGTCTGAAAGCAAGGCTACCGCTTTTTTGGCGAATGAAGACCTGCATAGCGGTGCTTGCGCTAATCTGCGAATTTGACCACCAGAATGCGTCCCTCGCGTCTTTAAAGCTACGCTCTTTGAAGACATTGTCAACGGTGCTAAACTGCTCAAGCTCCGATAAATCTCTTCTGCTAACATCCTTCCACTTATATTCTCTAGACATGATTGTGTTTAATTGAGCATTATCCATCTTTTCTACCTCAGACATATCAAAGGATATGTATTGCCCCATTTGATAGTCTTTTGCCTTTAACTTGCTTAGTTCAATGTTTTCATCACCAACATCCATTTGAACTATTATGGAGAATGACGCCTGTATGGTATTTTCTTCGAATTTATCTACCTCTATAAGTCTATTGATGTAGGATTCAATAAACTCGCTGTTGACGATTGGATCAGCAATCTCCCAAAACAGAGACTCCTGAGCGCTTAATGTTACGACGAGAAGTGGCCCAATAAGTATTCTTTTGATTGTTTTAATCATAATATTCAAACTCATTATCTGAAACAGTTTCCTTTTTATATTTATCAACGACTTTGATTCTTATTTCTGTTGTTTCACCAAACTGAGGTTCATCCATNTCAAAGCTATATTTTGCGACTCTGCGATTTCCAATTNTCTTTTCAGNCTGCTCTTCATCCAGCTTACCGTATATACCTGAAAGAGGNACTACCGCTTTNTTACCATTCTTGTTACCGTAAGTAGTAACCGTGAGNAACATNTTGTTTGTTCCCTTGCCCAACCTCTTGAANTCCAGNTTAGGNGGNGGGACTTTTCTNACTTTAACCTCATGAAAAAGACCCTTCACNAGATTGCCATCTACAAAGGTTTCAAACTTTACTTTACCTCTNCTTTTNGGCTTTAANTTTGCCTGNAAAGAGTTAAANGTTTTCTCATTTACAGCAGANCCAGACATTTTAACAGATATTCTGTCTCTGTCAACATCCTTGACCCTTCTGTCAAAAACATAGTCCTCACCTATATAAATTTCTTTATCTTCTGAGGGTGTACTATACTGGGGGTCAACAACAACGATTTTTGCTGAGGTGATACTTGATTTTTTATCTCTTTTCCTGAGCCCAACCACCTCAACCATTCCACTGCTTGTGCCTTTACCCGTAATAAATGCTCGTGGCAGTCCTGACACCAACTCTTTGACAAGGTCTTTTCCGCTTGAAAGCTCCATGCTAAAATCAGCATCGGAATTTACTCCGCCAACGCTAAATGGAATCTCCCAGTTTAGGCCTCTAAGCACTGTGTACTTTTCCTTATCAAAAAGGACGAAAAATTCAGACTGCTGACCATCCATGTAAATAAGCGTAATAGGGGTATCGAATTCACGATTCATGGAGAAGCTTCCCTCTCTAGATACCTCACTATCAATAATCTTTAGAAGCTTATCTGTTATCTTATAATCCCCAAAAGCTGTAGACCAATTGTTATAGGTTACCGTGTCAATATCCGGGATGAATTTTATGCCTAAATCAACATTGAATGGTTGATTTAGATATTCCTCATTTACCGAACCAAGGGCAACTTTAGCAACGTATCTATTTTCATCACCTTCATCGGTGTATGGCTCCACAACAACTGAATCTAATTCCCAGTCGTAATCATCATCAACTTTCAACTCTTCTCCCTCTACCTCGATGATGGAGGTAGTAAAGCTGGGATTAAATTCGACGGAGCCTTTTTCATATTGGCCCTCAACATCGAAAAAAAGACGGTAGTGGTCGGGGTCTTCATAGTTTGATTCAACATTATTTATCTCAACAAGTGTCTGAAGCTTATCTTGTGCTACATTCTTTAGGATATCATCCTGCCTTGACATGTAGATAGCCAGTTCACCCTCAATGGCAAACAGACTCAAGATTGCTCCGAGATTTATTAAGAAGTAAACTTCTACTTTTTTCATGATATAAACCTATTTCTTGATGGCTTTGGAAAGAATCTCATTCACTTCTTTTCTAATTTCTTCTTGAACTTTTCCTTTAGCAAAGTTTGCTAATCCTTCACCCATTTGNGCAACTTTCACAACCGCCTTAGTAAGTTCTGAGATCTCTTTGCTATCCATNTNAGCAACNCTACCAGANGNTGCAGCNCTTGTGGANCCGTCTTCAGGACCTAAATTATANATACTTTGNGCATAGAGTAATAGTAGGAAGAACTCAAGCACGATGGCACCAATGGACAAATAGGTCATGATTCCTACATGATCTGGGTCTAAGGTTGCAATAATGGATCTAAAACCAACTATCATAAGNAAGAAAGCNGCACCTCCATANACCATTGCAGTTCTTGCATTCATATCAGATCTAAGTTTCATTTTAATTTCCTTTATTTATTTTAATTATTCTTCAACTGTAAATGTTTTTTCAACAATAGTGGTATAGCAACCATCACTAGCGTTAAATGATATTTCATAGCTGCCAACATGCGAATCTGTTGGAGTAATAGTGATATTTCCTGAACTGTCCCACNCCAACCATGAAAANTAGGCAGTAACNCTAAAGTCAATCACATCACCATTNGGNTCAAACCANTCAACATTAAATTCTGTGGTTTCGCCTGCNGNAATNGTANTNGGGAAATTACCAAGGTTACTAAANTGAGGAGCATCATTCTCTAACNAGCTCAAGCTCAAATGAATNNTCAGTNCCCAATGGCCTACTGGGCCTATTATCCTGCAAAGAGATAGTAATCGATGCTGTACCAGCATCTCCATTCTCTGGCGCTCTTACACAAAACAACTTACCATTATCATCGTTGTCAAAATTTAGCCAATCTATAGACCCTGTTCCCTCATGAGTAAATGTAACCACATCATTCCCATTAAATTGGGTTGCAGAATTATTTGGATCACGCCAGCTCAAGTCTACAATATTGTCGTTATCATCATAGCAACCAACTCTTATAGCAGAGGGAATAGACCCTAAATTGGTGAATTCAGGAGCTAAGTTTTCTCTCACTTCAATATTTATATTCTCTTGTACAGTAATACCTCCCTCGTCTGTAATTTTTAATAAAAATTCGTGGTTGCCAACATCGCCACTTTCAGGTGGAGCAGAGGAGCCTATGTTACCTTCGCTATCGATTGATAACCACCCAGGGAGGTTAGAGGTAGTCAGTTCGGGGTTATCTCCTTCATCAGTNTCTGTCCATTCAATTCTTGGACTTTCATAGTCAACATATTCATCTGCGAATCTTTTAATTTGACTTAAGTTTGAAAAGATAGGTGTTTCATTTACATTTACTATCTTTATTGTGAGAGAAAAATCATTTGACTGGGGTTCAGGACTATCATCGCTTACACGAATAACGACATCAACCTGTTTTGATCCTGTGAGAGCTTCAAAGTTGATACTACCGTTAGACAGCTCTAGATTAGTATATCCGGAGTCAGAATTCAAAATAAAATAGCTTATAGACGTACCATCCATAGTCTGACTACTAATTGCATAGGTAAACTCATCATCTGGATTAGGATCGGTTGCATTAAGTGTACCGATTGTTATACCTGCTGCCGAATTTTCATCTAAAAGCCCTCTGCCCTCATCATCTACAGCAACCGCCCACACAATATCACCTGTGGGAGGTTTAGGGTCTAGATCCTGCGTATTACCTGGCAATGCTACGTTAACATCTTCGCAGCTGTTAAAAAGAACAAAAGAGAAAATCAGTGTTGTTGTAAAAATCTTTTTCATGTTATTGGATAAATGCTCCTTATTGACGATAATATTATCAATAGTTTTTATTTTTTCAATTACGCCAAAACTACTCATCAACTACTTGCCAGCACTATTGAATGAATGTATAAAACTATCGAGGCTAATTTCAGTGTTCAAGCTTAATTTTTTTCTTAATCGATATCGTTTATTTTCTACCGCACGAACCGATAAACCGGTTACTCTGGCAATTTCCTTAGTATTCATACTCATTTTAAGATAACAACACAACTTAATATCAGCTGTTCTCAAGTCGGTATATTGTTTGCTGAGGTTTTCAACAAACTCTGGATATGCAGATGAAAATTGGTCCTGGAATTGCTCCCAGTCAGCGGAATCATCTACTTTGTTTTGAATAGCCTTTTTAAGAGGCTCCATGATCTTTCTATCTGTTTTATTCTCTATCAAAGATATATAATATTCTAGATCCTTTTCTATTGAATTCAATAAATCATTTTTTGACACTATGTTTGCAGATAATTTTATTAATTCGTTCTCCTTAGTTTTAAGATCGTTCTGAGCAATTATTTTTTCCTGCTTTAATATTAACGAATCCTGTTTTGAAGCCCTTCTCTTATTTCTGTAGCTTATTATAATCATCCCACTCATTATGAGTGCAAATCCTGCTATAATAAAAAGAACAAACTCTCTAGATTGCGCTTCTTCAAGTTTTTTACGGTTTATCTCGAGATCTGATTTATAATTGAGACTTTCCAAAAGCAATTTCATTCGGTCTGCAGAAATTTGGTCTTTTTTTGTCAGCAATATATCTGCGACTCCTAGAGCACTTCTTTCAAGATTATTTGATCTCATCAGCTCAACTTTTTTTTCCAACAGGTATAATTCAAAAACGGACAACCCATTTAATTCGCAAATTTTAAGGGCTCGGTCAACATAGGCAAGGGCACTGTACAAACTATCTTGTTTCATTTGAATGTTTGCTTTTACATCATGGTGTCTTGCCATCAGAATAGGGCTTTCTTTGAACAACTCCATAGCTACTTTAGACTCAACATGGGCTCCTGCGTAGTTATCCATGTCTGAAAAAATCTCCATCCTAAGTAAGTGGTTCTTACCTAGCGCTGATTTAATAGCAATCGATTCTTTTAAGACTGAACTCTTCATTGCATAGTTTATTAATGAATCAGCGGCACTTAATTGTTCCAGAGCCATGTCGATAAGCCCCCAAGCATAGTAGAGCTCTGCCATTAGGCTATGTTGGTATGCTACCCCCTGTCCTGATTTAGGATAATCTATTGTCTCTGATGATAGAGATTTTTGGAATGCTTTATACTTGGCCTGCCCTCTTTTAACATCGAGAGCTTCTTTAAGGTAAACGAGTGCGTCGTCGTAATTTTTCAAATTCCTTTCAATCCTTGCAAGGTTGCTCAATGCTACAGCTCTTCCATTAACTGAATTTTCTTTTTGCCCGGAATACCTTCGAAATATATCTAAAGCCTGCANGTANCTCTCNTTTGCTTCTANCCACTGANTNTGCTGAAAATAAACATTNCCAATATTNATTTTATTCCATGGGTTCTTGCGCACTTTACTCTTNTGACNTGCATCAATNAAATACTGTAANGCTATGGANGGCAGATNCAGATCAACATATATNTCNCCAAGAANGTTTAAAATTTTTGATTCCAATTNTNNTTGTTCTGGATTTAGCTCGTTNAAAACTTGACGAGCATATCTNANAGCTCTNTGTGGTGANTTTAATCTTATACTTTTTAATGAGTCTAATTCTGNAGANCTNNATATAGCATTGCCNTGTGCTTNAGCACCACCAATTAAAAGNAANNAATAANCTAATANAAATNTGTTNAAANANANNGATCTCATACTATTTNTNTNNTTTAAGTACTNAGTGAGTAGTTGTGGCGTAATGAANTNNAAGGNTANNTATNGCAAATTTAAGCNAAATNAAAGANCTATGAAAAATATAAAATNNGACACAAAAAAANNAGCAAGAAGNCATATGAGNANTATNTCTTCGANNATTTTNCANGAATTATATGAGATTTATCCCAANTCAATNACTCTNAAGANCCTTGCNAAAANTTTNGATTTAAGGGANANNACNNTTAAATCCACCATAAANAAGGCAATTACAGAGGNAGTACCAATNGAGNTATCATTAAGTACCANCAATGAGGTTANCTANAANGCAGANCCATCTGANCCNATATCTTACATATTNANAGAAAANCAGNCAGCAGAAGAAATGCTNAANCTTATTCAATNNATNCCNTNAAATGGAAATGAAGAAGCNAATANAANGAGAAACAATAATAACCGAANATATGAAGAATATGTATCAACATTGAATGATCTCATAGACAAGTGGACGTCATTAAGACTTGTAGGCGATAGGGAGAGGAAAAANTCCAGTGACTAGCAANTCAAAAAGTTTTGTAAGGCTGATTGGTAAAACATTAGTTATTGTCGGGACTATAATTGTTGTATATAATCTTTATCAATTGTACTTAACGGGTTGATTTATAATCTGTTCAATCAATCCATTACAAGAAGTCACCAGCGTCTTCAATTTTATTCATCAAAGGT
>FUFK010040039.1_pt1 | contig 15805 bp, 9 predicted proteins | sample 1021851 | NCBI WGS metagenome assembly FUFK01 (sample SAMEA51879418, study PRJEB19060) | metagenome | reverse complement strand
GTGGTTGGCATATGGCTTACCTCCATGGGAATCTGCACTATGGCTTTCAACCTTAATGGTTTTAACTTTAACCAGTCAGTAGTTGATGTCAACGGAAAGATAATCCCAACATGGGCTGATGTATTAAATAGAGCTAACCTCGGATTTGAAGTTATGCACGAGCGTAATGCTCATAACTTCCCACTTGANTTGGCTTCNGCTGAGTCAACACAAGTTGCACTAACAGCCCCACAAATTGGTTGAAAAATTTTTGTTTATATCTNACTTTAATCACTAACTTATTTATATGCTCTGGCGTTATCCGCCATTGGAACAGTATGAAAACACAAGATCCAGAAATTCTAAAACTACAGAAACAGGTAGATAAATTACTAGAGGAATATAGACAAGAAGAATATAAAAAGAAGGAAGATCCAACAGGTGATCCTTCTTATTAACGCTACGTCCGTTCATCCCTTTTGGGACGCATGACCACTAAGCATGGAACGGGGCTTAGTATATGGAGATAACCATGAAAGTTACTTTCGTATATCGTGGCGTTGCTTACACAAGAATAATCGGTTAAGCGATCTGGGAGGTGCAAGTCCTCCCTATTCAATTTGGCTTTTTGCCCTCCAAGGAGGATACCAATCAGCCGTCTAGACGGTGGGATAGACCACATATCAACTGAGTCTAAGTAAGACTCGCAACTTTTTACGCGTAGAGACAAACAAATATACCTTTAATTTTTAACTAAAAAATGGCTAATGCTAATCAAGTCGCCTTAGGTAGAAGTAATCTATCTACAGGTACTGGTTATGATGGTGCTAACGATAAGTACGCCCTGTATCTGAAGCTGTTCAGTGGAGAAATGTTCAAAGGCTTCCAACACGAGACTATCGCTAGAGATCTCGTAACTAAGAGAACCTTAAAGAACGGCAAATCTCTACAGTTCATCTATACAGGTCGTATGACAAGTTCGTTCCATACACCAGGAACCCCTATATTGGGAAATAGTGACAAGGCTCCTCCAGTAGCTGAGAAGACCATCAACATGGATGATCTATTAATCAGCTCTGCATTCGTTTACGATTTAGACGAGACACTTGCACATTACGAATTGAGAGGAGAAATATCTAAGAAGATTGGATATGCTCTTGCTGAAAAATACGACAGACTAATCTTCCGTGCTATTGCGCGTGGAGCTAGAGCTGCATCTCCAGTTTCTGCTACAAACTTTGTAGAGCCTGGCGGAACACAAATCAGAGTTGGATCTACAACTAATGATTCTGACGCTTATAACGCTCAAAACCTAACAGCTGCTTTCTTCGATGCTGCTGCTGCTATGGATGAGAAAGGTGTTAGTTCACAAGGAAGATGTGCGGTACTTAACCCACGTCAATACTACAGCTTGATTCAAGAAGTAGGTAACAATGGACTAATCAATAGAGATGAGCAAGGTGCTGGTTTACAATCTGGCAAAGGCGTTGTCTCAATCGCTGGAATCCACATCTACAAGTCAATGAATATTCCTTTCCTTGGCAAGTATGGTGTTGCTTACGGCGGAACAACAGGTGAGGTTTCTCCTGGAAATCTTGGTTCACACATTGGACCTACACCTGAGAACGCATCTGGCGCAACTGCTGGAATCAACAACGACTACGGTACTAACACAGAGTTAGGTGCTAAGTCATGTGGTTTGATTTTCCAGAAAGAAGCTGCTGGTGTTGTTGAAGCAATCGGACCACAAGTTCAAGTAACGAATGGAGACGTTTCGGTTATATACCAAGGCGATGTCATTCTGGGACGCATGGCTATGGGGGCGGATTACCTAAACCCAGCTGCTGCTGTTGAATTATATGTTGGTGCTACTGCTCCTTCTGCATTCTAATTTATACATTTATCGGGGACCTTCGGGTCCCTTTTTTTTTATCTATGGCTACCACAACAATACAACCCGATACCGAACTATCCGCAGTTAACTCAATCTTGGGTAGCATAGGTCAATCACCCTTGACTACGCTCAACTACAACAACCCAGAAACAGCATTTGTTTATAACTTATTAGTCGAAGCAAATAAAGATGTACAGGGTGAAGGATGGCATTTTAATACTGAGGATCATGTACTTGTTACCCCAGATGCAACAACAAAATATATAGAAGTCCCTAGTAATTATCTACGTTATGACATACATGATGCACACATAGATAAGTCTAGAGATTTAGTAAAAAGAAATGGAAGACTATACGACAAGGTAAGTCATACAGATCAATTTGAAGATGATCTTTATTTAGACATTGTTTCTCTCTATCCATTTGAAGACGTACCACCAATATTTCAGAGATACATAATTTCTAAAGCTGCTGTTCGTGCAGCTACACAGCTTGTTGCCAATAGAGAATTGGCTGCACTTTTACAAGTACAGGAGCAAGCTGCTAGAGCAAATGTTCTCGAATATGAATGTAATCAAGGTGATCACTCCTTTATGGGCTGGCCGCATGAGACATCATATAGACCTTATCAACCTTACAGAGCACTACAAAGATAATGGCAAGTGTTACTCAAACAATACCTACACTGACTGGTGGTTTATCTCAACAGCCAGATGAACTCAAAATTCCTGGACAGGTTAGTGTCGCAAATAATGTGATCCCTGACGTAACACATGGTTTATTAAAACGTCCAGGAGGGCAGTTGGTTTCATCATTAAGTGATAATGGAACCGCAGCTCTAAACTCACAAACTAACGGTAAATGGTTTTCATATTATCGTGATGAAACAGAGAGTTATATAGGACAAGTTAGTAGAAGTGGTGATATCAATATGTGGAGATGTAGTGACGGTGCATCAATGACTGTTAACTATGACTCTGGTACTGCTACTGCCTTAACTAATTATTTAACTCATACTAATGATGAAGATATACAGACTTTAACTCTTAACGATTACACATTTATAACTAACAGAACTAAGACAGTAGCAATGTCTAACACTATCGAACCTGTTAGACCTCCTGAAGTGTTTATAGATTTAAAAGCTACAGCTTATGCAAGACAGTATGCAGTTAATCTATTTGATAACTTAAATACAACAGAAGTTAGAACGGCTACAAGAATTAGTGTTGATCTAGTTAAATCAAGTAATAACTACTGTAATACGAGTGGTGGAATGGTTGCGAGAAACTCTCGTCCCAGTCAATCAACTAGATGTGATGACACAGCTGGAGATGGTAGAGATGCATATGCACCAAACGTAGGTACTAGAATATTTGATATTGATGATGGTGCAAGCCTTACAGATGAAGCCTTATCTGGAAATCATACATACACAATTGATGTAAAAAACTCTAGTAATAATTCAGTTAATAGAGGTAAAAACCTTTACTTTCGTATAAGAACTACAGGTCAATCAGTTCCATTTACTACTGGATCTGGAGAAACCCAAACAACGACTTATCAGGCTAGATATACCACTACATTTGATCTGCTTTATGGTGGAGAAGAATGGCAACAAGGTGATTATTTCTATGTATGGATGCGTGATGGATACTACAAAGTTGTTGTTGAAGCTATAAGTACTACAAAAATACAATCTAATTTAGGCTTAGTTAGACCAAATCCAACACCATTTGATACTGAAACAGCAGTAACTGCTTCAAGTATTATTGGTGATATAAGAAGAGGAATCTTAGGTACTAGCTATGGAGGAGTAAATAGCTTATATCAATTTAGAGATGATGCAGCTAATGGATATGAAGTTAAACAGATAGGTAATGGTTTATATATCACCCGACCAGTTGCACAAGGTACTTTCAACATAACTGCACCTTCCAGCGATCTACTTAGAGTGATGTCTAATCAGGTAGATAATGTGGATGATCTACCATCTCAATGTAAGCATGGATATGTGGTAAAAGTTGCTAACAGTGAAGCAGATGCAGACGATTATTACGTTAAATTTAACGGTCATAACGATAGAGATGGGGATGGAGTATGGGAAGAATGTGCAAAACCTGGCAGAAAAATAGAGTTTGATAAAGGCACTATGCCTATCCAATTAGTCAGAGAGGCTAATGGTACATTTACTCTTTCACAAGCTACTTGGGAAAATGCTGAAGTTGGAGATGAAGAACTAACTAACCCAAATCCTTCCTTTGTTGGAGGTACAGTAAATCAATTAGTTTTCTTTAGAAATAGATTAGTGTTTCTAAGTGATGAAAATGTAATCATGTCAAGACCTGGCGAGTTTTTTAATTTCTGGTCCAAGACTGCTACAACATTCACACCTCAAGACGTTATAGATCTTTCTTGTAGTTCTGAATATCCAGCAATTGTTTATGACGGTATTCAGGTTAATGCTGGCTTATTGTTATTTACTAAAAATCAACAATTTATGTTGACTACAGATAGTGATATCTTAAGTCCAGAAACTGCCAAATTAAATGCAGTATCTTCTTATAACTTTAATGAAAAAACTAATCCTGTATCTCTAGGTACAACAGTTGCTTTCCTTGATAATGCTAATTCATTTACAAGATTTTTTGAAATGTCTAATGTTGTTAGACAGGGTGAACCAGATGTTGTTGATCAAAGTAAAGTTATTTCAAGATTATTAGATAAAGATATAAGTATCGTTTCAGAATCTAGAGAAAACTCAGTCGTATTTTTTAGTCAAAAAAATTCTAGTAAGATTTATTGTTTTAGATATTTTACTTCTGGCGATAAAAGGTTATTACAAGCTTGGTCTACTTGGGAAGTTACAGGAAATGTACAGTATCACTGTATGTTAGATGATGCTTTATTTGTTGTTACTCGAAATAATAATAAAGATCAGATGATTAAATATTCTTTAAAGCTAGATGATAATGGTCATTTTGTAACTGATACTCAAGATACTGCAAGCACTGAAGACGATGTTATTTATAGAGTTCATTTAGATCACTCTAAATCAGTAACAGCAGCAGCAAATACTTATAACGCTACAACTAAAAAAACTACAATTCCAAAACCTAATGGTTATGAAAGCACTAAACAATTAGTTGCTTATGACACTGATGCTGGAAATGATTTAGGCAGATATGCAATGATAACTGTCAATGGTTCTAATTTGGAAATTGTAGGAGATTGGTCTAATAATACTTTTATTATTGGTTATCTATATGAGATGGATGTACAAATTCCAACTTTATATATAACTCAACAAGTAGGTGATAAATATAGATCAGATAATAAAGCTTCACTAATTATTCACAGAATTAAATTTAGCTTTGGACCTCTTGGAGTATATTCAACAACTATACAAAGAGATGGTAAGCCAGATTTTACTGAAGAAAAGGAATTAGGATTAGCTGGATTTGTAGGTGCAAATAGATTACCTATAGTTCCTGAAGTAGTAGAGACAGTGCCTTGTTATGAGAGAAATACAAACTTAAAAGTAAACGTTAAATCATCACATCCCGCACCAGCCACGCTGTATTCATTGGCATGGGAAGGAGATTATACAAATAGATTTTATAAACGTGTCTAAATTTATTCACCCAGTTACAACGGAAGCTGCACTAGATGTGGCTTCCAATCTTTTACCAGATGACCGTAGGGAAGTTGAAGAGGGTCATGGACATGATCCTGTTAAGATAATTCCACTTTGCGCCCAATATGGCGACAGTGTTTATTTTACAGTCCCCAACGGTGACTTAGCCGGAGTAGCCGGCGTACAAGAAGATGGCAGAATCTGGATGCTATGTACACCCGCTATTCATAAGTACCCACTAACTTTTGCAAGAGAAGCTAAAAGATATGTGGAAAGTAGACAAGAGAAGTTGCTTTGGAACATCGTTGATAAACGAAACAAAGTTCATATAAAACTACTCAGATTCCTGGGGTTCAAATTTTTAAGGGAATTAAAACACGGACCTAATAATTTATCCTTTATGGAGTTTTGCCGTGTGTTTAGGAGCAGCTGCCAAGACAGCTAATGAAAATGCTCGTAGAAGATATAAATACGAGAACGAAAGAAGAGAGCGTAAGTGGATGCAAACTATATCCATTTATAATGCTCAAAAAGTTAAGTACGATGAAGACGTACAAAATGCTGGTCTAGCTCAAGCTCAAGCTAAAACTAATCAGCAAGAAATGATGGACCTTGCAAGAGGTGAGGCTCAACTTAAATACGAAGAATTATTCAGAACACTACTTAAAGATAGTACTTACGGAAAATTAGTAGCTGCTGGTCAAACTGGGCAATCTACCAGAAGAAGAGCAACTATGGATTATGCAAAGTATGGTCGAGATGTAAGTGATATCTCTAGAAAATTAGTTCTTAATGATAGAGAACTGGCGCGTAAGAGTTCAGCTGAAATATCTAAATATAAACAGTTTAAAGATCAGGCATTTGCAAAAGTTGCATTTCAACCTATACCAGATGTTGCACCACCACAGCCTGTTATGCAGAACGTTGGAGCAGCTGCATTTATGGATGCTTTATCTATTGGTTCATCTATAGCAACTATGGGTGGTAGTTCAGGATTTAATTGGTGGGGATAAATGACAAACAGTTTTTTTAATTTTACAGAAGCTCCTGACTTTGCATCTGCAATTGGAGCTACCTATGAGTCTGTTAATTCAAGCTACGACAGGCGTGAAGAGTTAGAAAGAGAGAATGATGAAACTCGGTTAAAGAATGCCGAGATGCCTTTAAAAATGATTAAAGAGCTTATTGAGTTTGCACCAACTGCTAAGAAAATGGCAGATGGTATAAACGAAAAAAGAAGGCAAAATCTTTTATCAAAAGGTTATAAAGATATTTCTGATGAAGATTTAGATACAGATCAAAATACATTAAACAGTATTTTTGATATTGGTAAGGCTGAAAACTTTATTAAAAATGAAGCTTTAAAAAATGGAGATAATGTTACTTATGAAACTATAGATCTCAGTGGTCCTCATGGAGCAAGAAGGCGACTTCTTATGATGGAGGAAATTAAAACAAGAATTGGTACAGAATTTTTACCTTGGTATACAAAGAATTATCCAGCTGGAGTTAATAATATTCAAGAAGCCAGAATGGCTTTTGATGCATACAAACAAGGTATTCTTACCAATGCTGATCAATTAGGTTTTAATTTAAGGTTTACAAAAAATCAATTAAAAGAAGCTTTTGATACAACTGAATCAACATTCTACGAAACTGCAAATCAATCAGTAACTTCTAAAAATGTTCTTAAAGAACAGAGCAGAATGATCAGTGAAGTTACTAATGCTTTAAATTCTGAAAATCCTTTACAAGCTTTTATAGAAGCATCAGAATATAATATTGGTTACTTTGATGGCAACATAGCCAAGGCTGAAAGAGCATTCATAAACATAGGTCTTATGGGTATGAAGAAAGGTGTTATTAATATTGATAAATTTGAGAGTGTTTTATTTGGAGAAATAACAGCTAAAGGTGATAAGACAAAAATACTTATAGATAAATTAGGTGGAGGAACGGAAAATAGTTTATGGGCTGAAAGTGTTCTTAATGAAATAGAGAATGCTAAAAAAGGTGTCTTTGAAAACAAAGAGTTAAATAGAACAAACTATGCAAAAGGTTTTGTAGAAAAAATACAGGAGATAGAAAACGAGAGTGAAACTCGTATGACTAAAGTTGAGTTAGCTAGATACATGACTGAAAATTGGGACATAACTCAAGGTGGAAGTAACCTTCCTGAATTTGTTAAAAATAGATTTGCCAAAGAAACAGGTGACGATATTCTTATTAAAGCAGAATTAGATTACAAACTTGATAAGGGAATACCTATTACAGAAAAAGAAGTACTAAAACTTAGTGACCCATTTCTTGAAGCACAGTACTTACCTAAAGTTAAAACTGGTAATCCACTAGCACCATCTAGTGATTTTAAAGGTCTTGCTAAGAGTCAGATTAAAGGTTATGCAACCTTACATGCTAAACAAAAAGGGGTAGCTCCTGGAAAAGAATCTCCACAATGGAATAACATTGTTGAAAATGCTGAACGTGAATATCCATTATTGTTTGCTAAACATATGCAAACAGCGGACAGCGCAGTAGATGCACATATTCTTGCTTTACAAGATATAGAAAAGAAAACTAATTCTGGAGTTTACGATAATTTAGTTGTAAGGAAAGATGCAAATAAACAAAGAAATATAGATTTAATTAAAGCTGAAGAACATATAAAAGTAATTGCAAATGGTGATGTAAATGCTACTGGTCTTCTTTTTGGTACTGAAGAAGTTATTAAAGAAGCTGCTGAATTACCAACAGGTCAGACACATTTATTTTATGATCAACTTGCTGACAAAATTCCTGGCGTAACTGGAGATGAGATTCAATATAAACAATTAGAGATATATAACAAAATGAATAAGTTAGAAAAACCAACTAAATCTGATCTTTTACTAGCTTATGAAAAACTAGATCCTCAAGTTCAATTTTATCTATCTCATCACCCATCTCCAGCAAAAGTAGTTAGAGCAAAGATCGAAGCATTTAAAGACGATGCTCAGATTGATTACGATGAAATTGAGTTTTTATTGCCATCTGCAATGAAGGCTATTGAAAAAGAAATTGAAACAAATCCTTCTGAATTTAGACGAGACCTTACTACTGATCAATTCTTAAATCTTCCAGAAAATCTACAAGAAGATATTCTTGGACCAACTCCACAACTTGGTAAATTAGAACCACGTAGAGGAGATTGGCAGAGAACAGAACAGGGAACATTTATTGTTTGGAACGGTAATCAATGGGTTGAAAGAGGTGTATTTGCTACGGGCAACAAAGAACCTTTTGTAGGAGAAATAGACGAATATCTCGATAGAGACAAAGTACGAAGAAAATTTTAATTACTACGGTAATGCATTATGAGTTCTGATTATCAGATTGACATTGATGCTCAAGCTATACAGGATTCTGCACTTGAGTTCAATGAAATATATGAGGAGAATGAAAAGATTGAAGCTCAAAAAAGAGAGCAAGAACTTTTACTCCAACAACAACAGGAACAAGCTCAAGCTGAGTTTGATGATCCTAGAGAAAAAGAAGGTGGTGGCGGATTAAGAGGAATTTCTAAGGAAATCCGATCTGCTATAGGTGGAGGATTGCAAGATACTGCATCCTCTATTGTCACCCTACCTGANAGAGCCATTGATATGTTCAGTGGTGAGATGGTACAAGAACAGCAAACAGATGAAGGTTACGGTGCAGAATGGGACGATTGGTTTGTAGATGATGCAAATCCAATTGAAACTAAAACATGGTGGGGAGGTGCTCTAAGGAGTCTTGTTCACTTTGGTTCTATGGCTGCTGCTATTATTCCAGCTGCAAAAGTCGCTGGCGTAACAGCTGCATCAACTGCATTAGGCAGTTTAGTAAGAGGTGCTGGAGTCGGTGCTGTATCTGATGTTATTTCTAAATATTCACAAGAAGATAACGGTCTAGGTATTTTAAGAGATCGTTTTAATTTTATAGATACACCANTATCAACTAAAGAACATGATCACCCTGCNATGAANACATTNAAAAATGTTGTAGAAGGTATGGGTATCGGTTTGATATTTGATGGNNTNGGTATNGCNTTAGGTAAAGGTTTAAGAAAAACAAAAATNAATAAAGCNGGACAAGAAGTTNTAGAAGATGGNGTTNNNGATGCTGTAAATNGAGCAACTGCTAGAGAAGCAAATGTTAATGCACAGATAGATGAGAAAGCTGTATTGCAAGCTCAATCAATGAGAGGACAATATGGTGGTTATAAAAACAAACCTATATCTGATCCATGGCAAGCATCTCCAAACTCTACTGGTAAAGCAGCTGATGTCTATTATCAAAAACAGAGAATAGATACTGACTGGGGTTCCCAACATGGTTCTACTGATAGTCCCTTTACTCAACGTCAGATAGAAAATCTTTCTGAAAGTGCGGATATTGCAGAGAAAGAAATGGTAGATCTTTTAAAACCATTTATGTCAGATGCAAGAATCCAGGCAGAGATTGCTGGTTTAAAAAGTGGTCAATCATTAGCAGATAAATTCTATGACTCTATAAGAAGAGCACATGAAGTAATGAATGGTAGGGAACGTTTGGAAGATATAGATCCAGATATGTTTGCTGCATTTGATGCTAGAAGTGACACTATTAAAGGAAAGAAGGTATGGCAGACAGCTGATGTTTTAGCAGCTGATTTTGTAATAGGAGCATTATTTAGAAAAGCTAGAGATCATGGTATAGCTGGAAGAGAACTATTTGATATTGCTGATTTAGCAGATATAGATGGTCCAGCTAAAGCTTTATATGACACTCTCGTTGGTGCGATTATTCAAAGAAAAATAGCATCATACACACGAGGTATGGAATTAAAAAACCTCGATGTACGTAACCCTGCAAACAAACAGGCTTTAAAAGATGCTGTTAATGCTGAAATAGATAAAACAAAACTTGCCTATCAAGTAGCTTTTAAATATGCTGGCGATAATCAAGATGACAGTTTATTCAGAGCATATTATGAAGCTGTCTCAATGAGTAATGACATTCATAACTTTGATGATTTTGATGCATTTATAAAGAGAAAGCTTAAAGGTGGAGAGTTAAACGGAAAGGTTAGAACTGGTGTTCTTATAAAAGAGCTACAGGGCGTAATGATTAACAGTGTTCTTAGTGGACCTAAAACTTCAGTAAGAGCAATTATGGGTACAGGAACTGCTACGTTCTTAAGACCTTTTTCTCAAGTTATTGGTGCTACTCTCACCGGAGATAAAACCACACAAAGAAGTGCTTTAGCTGCAATGAGTGGAATGATGGAATCTATTCCAGAAGCTTGGAAAGTATTCAGTACTAAATTAAATTCTTACTGGTCAGGAGATATCTCAACTATTAAAACCAGATTTAATCAAGTAACCAAAGGCGATGAGCAATGGGCAATGCTTGGTGACTGGATAGAAAATAGTGGTAAAGCAAATGCTGGAGATAAAGCTGCATATTATATGGCTAATCAGGCTAGAGCTTTGAATGACAATAAGTTTCTTACTTATTCAACAAAGATAATGGCTGCCACTGATGATACCTTTGGTTTTTTATTAGCTAGATCAAGAGCAAAAGAAAAGGCAATGCGCCTTGCAATGGAGCAATTAAACAAAGGTAATATTACTGAAATAACTCCAGATCTTTTAAAAAATGCACAAGATAGATTTTATGCACAGATAACAGATGCTGACGGAAATATCACAGAAGCTGCAACTTTGTTTGCTAAGAAAGAAGCTACATTAACAACTGACTTAACTGGATTTTCTAAAGGTTTAAATGATGTATTTGAAGCAGCTCCATGGGCTAAACCATTCTTCTTGTTTGCAAGAACAGGTGTAAACGGTTTATCTCTAACTGCTAAACATACGCCAGGATTTAACTTCTTAGTTAAGGAATGGAATGATATAGCTTTTGCTGATCCTAGTAATTTATCTGGTTTACAAAGATACGGAATTGAAACAGCAGAAGACTTAGCTAATGCAAAAGCATTGCAAGTCGGAAGATTAGCTATTGGTAGTTCTGTTATTTCTATGGCTGCTCTTCACTTTATGAATGGTGGTCTTACTGGTAATGGACCAGCTGATAGACAGAAAAGACAGGCATGGATTGATGCTGGATATAAGCCAAGAACTATAACTATTGGCGGAGTACAAGTTAGTTACGATTCATTTGAACCATTTAACTTAATACTTTCGACTATTGCTGATGTTGGTGATTACAGCCAATTAATGGGAGAAGAGTGGACAGAAGATCAATTCCAGAAATTAGCATTAGTTGTTGCTCAAGGTATATCTAGTAAATCTTATATGGCTGGTATACAGCAGTTTGTAGATTTGTTTGGAGGTCAAGCTGGTTCATGGGAAAGAATTATTTCTGGATTAATTAATAACCAAATTCCTCTTTCTTCTCTAAGAAATGAATTAGGTAAAGTATTTAATCCTCATATGAAAGAATTAAATTCTGGAATTATTGAGTCTATTAGAAACAGAAACTTAATATCAGAAGGTTTGGCTATTAACGAATTGCCTACTAAATACGACATGTTAAATGGAAGACCAATAAAAGATTGGGATTTTCCAACTCGTATGTTTAATGCATTTAGTCCTTTCTATGTAAATCTAGATCAGAGTGAAGGTAGAAAACTTTTATTTAATAGTGGTTATGACTTAAGAATGTCAACCTACTCATCCCCAGATGGAATAGATCTTAGTGATAATGCACGTCTTAGATCTTTATATATGAAAGCTATAGGTGATCAAAACTTAGAAGCAAAATTAAATAAACTAGCTAAGAATCCAAAAGTTATTGCATCCATTGAAAAAATGCAAGCTGATTTAAGAGCTGGCAGAAAAGAGATGAATCCTAGAACAGCATATGTTCACAACAAAATGATTCATACATTATTTATGGAAGCCAGAAAGATAGCTTGGGCACAGGTACGTAATGATCCTGAAGCATTACAACTATATGCAGAAGATAAAAGAATCAATATACAGAACGAAACTTCATTAAACACAACAAGAAACTATACATATCAAAACGCAGAAACAACTAACGAAAGTTTATTACTGCCCTACAGATAATCCACTCGCCAACTTAATAACCAAACGTTTGTAATAACAAATGGCGACAACTGAACATTTTTATACAGGCAATAACTCCACAACGAGTTTTGCCTTTACATTTCCATATTTAGCAAATAGCGATGTCAAAGTAGAACTTGACAACGTTTTAAAAACTGAAAACTCAAGTGGTCAAACAAACAATGACTACACCATAAACAATACAAACATTGTCTTTAACACTGCNCCAGGATCTGGTGTAAGCGTCCATATNTATAGAACTACTAATGTAGATACAGCACAGGCAACTTATGCTGCTGGATCATCTATACGTGCTGTTGACCTTAATAACAACCAAACACAGGCTTTATATTCAGCTCAAGAAGCTTCTGGTCAATTAGTAAGACAATCAGATTTAAAAGATTCAATAGTTAACTCAACAAAAATTGTTGATGGATCTATTGTTAATGCTGATATTAATGCGTCAGCTGCCATTGCGGGTACTAAGGTATCTCCTAACTTTGGCTCACAAAATATAGTTACTACTGGAACCGGTGCTACTGGTAACTTAGGAGTAACAGGAAACATAACCGTCTCAGGAACTGTTGATGGAAGAGACGTAGCTACTGATGGTTCAAAATTAGACGGTATTGAAACCGCAGCTACAGCAGACCAAACCGCAGCAGAAATAAGAACCCTTGTAGAAAGTGCTTCCGATAGTAATGTATTTACTGATGCTGATCATACTAAGCTTAATGGCATAGAAACTGGTGCAACAGCAGATCAGACAAATGCAGAAATTAGAGCAGCCGTAGAAGCTGCTAGTGATTCAAACGTCTTTACTGACGCAGATCATACAAAATTAAATGGAATAGAAACTGGAGCTACAGCAGACCAGACAGTTAGTGAAATAAAAACACTTATAGCTGGTTCACCTTTAGATGCTTCACACCTTGCAGCTAACTCAGTAGGTACTTCTGAAATAGCAGATGCGGAGTTAACAACTCTTGCTGGTATGCAATCTGGTACAGCTTCTAAACTTGCTGACAGTACAGCTTTAACTGCTGACATTGCCGACCTCAACCAGATTGATGGTATGGCAAAAGAGACAACCATAACTGATGACGATACTAAGTTCCCAACATCTGGAGCTGTTGTTGATTATGTAGCTGCACAAATAGCACCTTTAGGTGGTCTTGAAGTTATAGCAACAGAAGTAGCTTTTCCAAATACTCAGCCTTCAAGTGGTGTAGTTATATCTATATCTGATGCTGGAGGAGTTGTATTTAATGGTTCTGGAGTAAGTACTACAGGAAGAACTGTAGGCGGATCAACAGTAACTATTAATGGTGCTCCATCTAGTTTAAATGGAGAAACATTAGCAGCTGGTGTTGGTTTAATGGTCAGCTCTACTGGATCTAGTCAGACATACAACTACCACAAAATACTCGGTAAAGAAGATGACATTAAACAGTTATCTGATGACATTAACGACTTTGCTGAAAGATACAGAGTAGGTTCTTCTAACCCAACATCTGCACTTGATTCTGGAGATTTATTCTTTAATACAAGTACAGGTAAGTTATTAGTTTATAACGGAACAAATAGTGCTTGGGAAGAAGCACAGTCAGTAGGTAACTTCTTTATCTCTACTTTCTCTGAAAGTTTTAATGGAAGTAGAACTGCATTTACAGTTTCCAATGCACCTACAAACGCACAACAATTAATAATTTCAATAAATGGAGTCATTCAGAAACCTAACAGTGGAACAGGTCAGCCAAGTGAGGGGTTCACTCTTAGTGGATCTACTGTTACTTTTAGTTCTGCCATACCTAGTGGGAGTGACTATTTCGTTATTGTTCTCGGCTCGACAGTAAATATTGGTACACCAAGTAATAACACAGTTAGTTCAGCAATACTACAAAACGGATCAGTTACAACTCCTAAGCTGGCAGATCAAGCAGTAACTCTTGATAAATTACCTCATGGNACATCTAGTAATAATGGAAAGTTTTTAAGAGCTAATAATGGTGCAGACCCTACGTTTGAAGTAGTTAATACAGATCTAGTTGCTGACACATCACCACAGCTAGGCGGTGACTTAGATACTAATAGTCATAATATTAAACTAGATGATAACCATTTTGTATATTTTGGTAATAATGATGATTTTTCAATAAGGCATGATGGAACTTATAATAGATTTAGAGGAGCTAATTATATATTTAATAATGCTGCTGGAACTGAAAGTATTATAGAAGCATATCAAGACGGAGCCGTACAGCTTTATTACAATAACGGAAAGCGTTTTGAAACAACTGATAATGGCATCCTTGTTACTGGTGACAATACTACAGGCTCAATAATAAAAGGTGATTTTCGATTAAAGACTTCTGGTAATACGCAACATATTGTATATGATGCTAGTGAATCGAGGATGAATTTTGCTGATAACATACAAGCTACTTTTGGTGATGGTAATGATTTACAAATTTATCACGATCCTCAATATGGTCATTCTTTTATCAAAGAAAGTGGATCAGGAGGTTTAATAATAGGTGCAAATCCTTTTGAAGTTTACAACGCTGATATAAGTGAAAAACTAATTTCTGCTACTGCAAACGGAGCCGTAGAACTCTACCATAACAACAGTAAAAAGCTAGAAACTTTTTCTTGGGGTACTCAAATATATGGTACTTTAGCAACTACAAATCATGTAGATATTACTAGCGATTCACACAGATTAAAACTAGGAGCTAGTGCAGACCTACAAATTTATCACGATGGGTCAGATAGTTATATCAATGATGCTGGTACAGGTAATTTATATATAACTTCTACTGATGGGAATATAAATTTACAAACTAACGGAAGTGAAAATGCTGTTAAGTGTATTGAAAACGGAGCAGTAGAGCTATATTATGACGGCAGTAAAACTTTTGAAACAATTAGTGGTGGTATTCATATTACTGGAGCAACACAATCTGCTGGTCACATAAAACCAGATGCTAATAATACATACGACTTAGGTACTACAAGTTTACGTTGGAGAAACATCTACACCAATGACCTTCACTTATCTAACGAAGGCTCATCCAACGATGTCGATGGCACTTGGGGTGACTGGACAATCCAGGAAGGAGAATCAGACTTGTTCTTAAAAAATAACCGTTCTGGTAAAAAGTATAAATTTAATTTAACGGAGGTATCATAATGGCTATTTAT
>FUFK010064914.1_pt1 | contig 15807 bp, 15 predicted proteins | sample 1021851 | NCBI WGS metagenome assembly FUFK01 (sample SAMEA51879418, study PRJEB19060) | metagenome | reverse complement strand
CCGATCTATATCCGCCATTAAGTCTTTTATTTGACAAGAAAGGTATTCATTATGATGGTAGTAAATCGAGTGATTTAGAATATCTATTGCAAAATTTTAATGTTAATCATGATGAAATAATTAGAGCTAGGAAAATTATTGATTTATTAATTAAATTGAAAATAAGTAAATATAATCTAAGTTTTAAAAAAGAAATCAACCTTCCAAATAATGTTTTAAATAAAAAGATAATTGGTGTGCTTGGACAAGTAGAAACTGATAATTCCATCATTTATGGTGTGCCTAATGATACTATTTCTAAAACAAATTTTGCATTGGTTGAGCAGGTTAGGAGGGATTTCCCAAATGCATATATTATTTATAAGCCTCACCCAGATACTGAGTTTGGTTTAAGGATTAAAGGTAAAAAAGAATCATCCATAGATGAAAATGCTGATTTTGTAGCAAATAAGATTTCAGTTGAAAACCTCTTTAATAAGGTTGANAGAGTAGCAGTTTTTACTTCCCTTGGAGGATTTGAAGCGTTAATTAGGGGAATACCTGTATCTACTTATGGGTTCCCATTCTATGCTGGTTGGGGTCTAACTGATGACAAACTTCATGACCACATATGGGCAAAAAGAAGAACAAGGAAAATGACAATTGAGGAATTAACTTTTATAACATTGGTAAAGTATCCTTTTTATTCTAGCTTAAAGTTTAATTGTATTTCGGAAGTGGAAAATATTATTGAAGAGATTATCCAAAGTGATGCAAAAAAAAATTTGGAGCAAATAGTATTTAAAAATTGGGGAATTATAAAAGAACGATGGTTAACTAAAAATAAATAAATGATTTCCCAAAACAAAAGGCCATTTTTTAGAAAGAAAATATTAATTACAGGAAATTGTTTATTTCTAGTTGGTCCTATTGGTACCTTTTTCTCCAGATTATCTAATTACTTAGAGAAGAATAATATTAGAACTTATAAAATTTCTTTTCCTTTATACGAATATGGTTTTCCTAAATCAAGATTAATAAAATATGATAAAGATATTTCTTTATTTAAAAAATTTCTAAAGAAAATTCTTATTGATAAAGAAATAAAGCATATTTTCATGTATGGTAATGTTCTTATTCCTCATAGACAGACATTAAGCTTAGTAGAGGAACTAAAAAAAGAAGATTTAAATTTAAATACTTATATTTTTGAACTGGGTTATTTGAGACCTAATTACGTTACTGTAGAAAATGAGGGAATCAACTACAGCAGTGGCTTTATAAAGAGCAAGGAATTTTATTTAAAACAAGATTCATATCAAGTATTTCCTATCGCAAAAAAACATGCCCGTTTTAGAATAAGGAAGATATGGAAAGCAATATCTTTTATAAACCACTGTTTTATAACTTATAAAATCGTACAAAGTGAACATAAATTACAGCCTAAACCTATATATATTTGGTATCAAATAAAAGGATTCTTTTTAAAATTCTTTTTCAGATTGACTGAGTATAGATTAAAGAAAAAATGTTTTTTTGAAAGAAATTTTTTTTTAGGAGTACTTCAAGTTTCCACGGATAGCCAACTTACAGAGGGCTCGGATATAAAAGATAACAAAAAGTTTATTTATAAAGTTATTAAAGATTTTGCTAAAGCAAATGTTGATTGTAATTTAGTTTTTAAACATCATCCTAGAGATAGAGGGTATACAAATTATTTCAATACCATAGAAAAATTATCAAAAGAATTTGGTGTCTACGAGAAAGTCTTTTATATTCATGACGACTTCTTATCAAAATTATTTCAAAATCCTAATTGTAAAGGTACAGTTCTTATAAATAGTACAGTTGGATATCAATCTTTATTTCATTCTATACCAGTTAAATCACTTGGAATTACTCCTTATAATATTGAGGGTCTTACTGATCAAAGAAATTTAGTTTCATTTTTCAAAAATCCATTTCCTGTAGATAAATTATTATTTAACAAGTTTTATAAATATATTTTGGAGAATTCACAAATAAACGGAAATTTTGATGGATATTTCCCATTTAAGAATGTTTTTATTTTTAAAAAGTGAAGAAGTTTAAAATAAGGAAAATTTTGAATGTAATTTTTAGATTGAATATTTTTATTTTTTCATACATACTTTATCTATTTCAGTTGATACTTATTTTTTTAAAATTTAAAAACTTTGCAAAAAATATATTTAATTATTCAGCATACTTTTGTTCAATTTCTTTGGGTATAAATTATAATTTAGAACCAAAGTTTAAAAAATATTTTTCAAAAAAAGGTATTCATATATCAAATCATGAAAATCCTTTAGATATATTTGTAGCTCAGAATATTTTTAAAATAAAAACTATTACGACTGTTTATCAACATTTAAATAATTTCCTACCTTTTTTTGAGGCCTCTTTAAAGAACTACGGCCATTATTGTTTTGATTATTTAAATTTTTATGAGAGAAAATCTGCTTATTTTTTTTTACATAGAGTCTGTAAAAATGATAAAAATGTTCTCATTTATCCAAGTGGGTCTATATATACATCAATTACAGAAAGACTCTCGAAAAGTATATCAAAATTGTCAATGATACATAATATCGAAGTTGTAGCTTGGAAATTTATTTTTGATGATAAAGCAAAAATTGAATACGATAGAAATATTGGTAAGTATATCTTAAAAAGAATTTATGCTGATGGATTAGTTTTAAGAGTAGAAAAAGTTAAATTNTTCAATCCAAAAGATTATGCAAGTGCTGAAGATTTACATTTAGATCTTGGTTTATTTTATTCCGCCTCAAAATAAACTTTTTTAATCAGGAATTATATTTTTCAAGATATCTCCTTTGTTTTTCAGATAAATTTTCTGATCTTCCTGAAAATAAAAGTTGTAGTATTCCATTATAGTCCTTTGCTAAAGAATAATTTTCATAACTTACTCCGCAATATCTTAAGTATGGTTTTATTACTTCAGGCATATGAAAATTATTATCAATTTTTTTTAATTCTTTTTCTATGAATTTAATATTATTTGCTTCTAGAGTAAATTTTTCAGAATTAATTTTATAATCAATTTTATCTTCATAAAGGTATTTACCATTTGGAAGCTTCAAAGGTTGTGGATTTGAAAGCTCTAAAATCTTTAAAAACGCATTTATACAATTCTTATTTATAAATCTATGATCAAAACTTATTAATCCAATACCTATGAAATTTTTCATATTATTTGACTCAGGAATTCTTACAAAACCTCTAATCAACTCTTTAAGTACTTGTCTATTTTGGAAATTTGGCATTACAAATGTTCTTCCTATTTCGCAAAAATTATGACTTTTCATTTTCTCGAAAGTACCTGGATGATATGACTCTAGATAAGAGTGCTCTTTATTATTAAGGTAACCTTTTTTAATTAATAAAAATCTTTGACCACCTGCTAATTCCTTTTTTTCTTTGTACCAAATTATCATATGTAAATAGAAAAAGTCTCTTTCTTCAATATCATTCTTCAATTTATTATTTTTAAATTTGTTAAATGCTTCTGCTCTTTGCTCTCCATACCAATCTAATTTGTTGAATAATTTTTCACCAGGGATAAAGTATGTTAAATATTTTTTTGAGTTATCAATAATATAATTCCCAAAATTTTCAATAAAAAAATCATACATTTAATATTAAATTAAAGAGTCTCTTTATTTTTAATCTTATTATTATAAACTTAAAAAGAATAGTAAAACTTTAACATTATTAAACTTCTAGACTTTCAATTATTAGATAAACCCGTTGCGGTTATTTCTAATGGAGTTACTCCAACAGTTTTTTATTGGCTTAATACACGGGATTCAAAAGTATTAAATTATAGGAATATTGATAGAAATTATTTAAAAAACTTTAATACAATAATCTTAGTGAGATATATACCCTTTAATGTTTTTCTTGATCTTATTATTTTAAAAAGGAAATCAAAGAAAATAATTTTACTTCTTGACGATAATTTACTTGATTTAAATTTTTTCTCTGAAATTCCTTTGCTTTATAAAATAAAGATCTTTCTTAACATATATTTTTATAAATATTTATTTAATCTATTTATAAGCGAAGTCTGGGTAACTAACAAATACCTTGTGGAAAAAGTAAGACAACAATTACCGAGAAATAAAATCAATATTAAATTGATAACTATAAATAACTATGAACCTTATCCACTAAAAAAAGTTTATAAAATAGCCTATCTTGGAACTAGTTCGCATACTAAAGAGTTATTTTGGTTAAAAACTTTATTTGAGAAAATTCAACAAAAGAGAAAAGATTGTCTTATCGAAATTTATGTCAATAAAAAATGGAGAAATAAATTTAGATCAATTCCAAGAATAAAGATGGTGTATCCATTAGATTGGGAAACATTTTTTTTAGATACATCAATAGGTAAAGTTGATATTGTTTTAAACCCCATATTTAAATCTAACTTTAATAACTTTAGATCTCCAACAAAGTTTTTTGATACTACTAGACTTGAAGCAGTAGGAATTTATAGTAATAAACATCCCTTCTGTGACTTTATAAAAAATGATCATGATGGAATATTATTAGAAAATAATATTGAGCACTGGATGGAGAAAATATCATTTCTTCTTGATAATTTGGATGAAAGAGAAAGATTATTACTTAATGCCAAAAAAAGATTAAAAAAACCTTTTGGGACTTTTTAACTTAAAAAATTTTTTATATGTAATTTCCAAATGTATTTGCCCTTTTTCTATTAAACAACTTTAAAAATATAAGGTTAGAAAAGATATTAAAGAGATATTAATAGATCTGATGATATAAATATCTAAATATCAGTGATAAAAAAATTTACTAAATTTATTAGAATTAAAATATATTCACTTAAAGAATTTCTTGGTATTGTTTATAATATTGATATCATCAAAACATTAAAAAAAACTAATAGTTATCGATAATAAGAAGAATTGAAATATTCTTTATACCATGAGGCAAATTTCATAATACCTGAATCTAATGAAGTTTTTGGACTAAAATTTACCCAATTTTTAAACCTTTTTATGTCTGCAAAAGTTGACTGAATATCTCCTGGCTGCATAGGCCTCATTTTCTTTAGTGCTTTAACACCCAATGAAGACTCTAATAATTTTATAAAATCTAAAAGATTAGTTGGATTATTACTACCTACATTAAAAACTCTATGAGGAGCAAATGATGTTGATGGTTCAGGATCATTTTTATAAAAGTTGCTATTGGAAGATGGTTTTTTTAAGAAACATTTATAAATAGCATCTGTTACATCATCTATATAAGTGAAATCTCTTGACATATTACCGTTATTAAAAACATTAATCGACTTTCCTCTAAGCATTGCATCTGCAAAAATCATTGGTGCCATGTCTGGCCTACCCATAGGCCCATAAACTGTAAAAAATCTTAATCCTGTCATAGGAATTTGAAAAAGATGGCTATAAGAATGTGCTAACAACTCGTTGGATTTTTTTGTCGCAGCATAAAGGCTTACAGGGTGATCAACAGTATGAGATTCATTAAAAGGAGTAATTTTATTTCCTCCATAAACTGAACTGCTAGATGCATAAATCAGATGTTCTATTTTGTGGTTTCTACATCCTTCAAGAATATTTAAGAACCCTACAATATTACTTTCTATATAACTCATTGGATTCTCTAATGAATATCTAACTCCTGCTTGTGCAGCCAAATTTATAACAATATTTGGTTTAAATTCCTTAAAAATTTGATCTATTTTTATTGAATTCTCTAAATTTACCCTTAGAAATCGCCAACAATTGTTTTGGTCAATTTGTTCAATATTTTTTATCCTTTTTTGTTTTAAAAAAGGATTGTAATACCCGTTTATATTATCTATTCCTATAACATGGTAATTTTCCAACAAAAGCTTTTGGGCAATTGAAGATCCTATAAAACCTGCAGCTCCTGTTATTAGAATTATCTTTTTATTTGGAGTCATGTTAAATAGAACTTAAGAAGAAATCTTGAATCACCTAATTTATAATAAAACTATTGATCCATTAATTTCTTCGCCTCTAAATACTGTTTTTCAGTGTCGATGGATAAATGTTGACCTTNCGTTAAAAAAGTTTCATATTTATAACCTGAATCTATCAGCCGTAATTGTTCTAATTTTTCACAATTTTCTAAATTGGATTGACCAAACTTAAACCAATTTAAAAGAATATCAGATCTATATCCGTAAATACCAACATGCCCATAATAAGTATTATATTTGTACCAATTTTTTTCATTAATTCCTCTTATGTAAGGTATCGCTGATCTTGAAAAATATATTGCCTGATTTTTATTGTTTAATAATGTTTTTACCACATTAGGATTATGTATATCCTTTTTATCTAATTTATATATTGGAGTTGTTAGTGATGGAATATTATCATTCTTAAAACAAAAATTAACCATTTTTTTTAAAAGCATTGGATCTATAAATGGTTGATCACCTTGGACATTAATAATGAGAGTATTTTTTATAATCTTTTCTCCAATAAACTTTTCACTAGAATTAATTCCATTAGCTTTTTTTATAAGTAGTTCGCAAATTGAAGCTATCCTTTCGCTTCCAGATTGGCACTCTTTCTTAGTTATTATTGTTTGTATTTTTAATTCTTTAGCTTTGTGAGATAATGGTTCACTATCAGTGCAAAAGATAATTTTATTTCTATCAAAAGCTTTTAAACAATTTGTTAATACATGTGTGATTATAGATTCACCTCCTAATTCCAGTAAGAGTTTGTTTGGCAATCTTGATGATTCAAGTCTTCCTGGAATGGCAATTATAAAATTCTTATTTAAATTAGTCATACAGTCGCACTGAGTCCTCCCTTGCTTTAAACCATCTTTCTGTTAGATGATCTTCAAAATGTCTCTGCTCCTTGAACCAAGGACCACCAAGAGTCCAATGAATTAGAGAAGCATTGTTATTATTATTTTTAGAATCTAGTACTAGAGAATTCCAAGTACCCTTTATTTCCCCTATTTCATTTTCATTTTCTAACCAATTAAATCTATGCAAATCTAATCCAGAAGCAGTATTAACATATTCAACAGTCAGATTTCTACATTTGGAGCAGTTGAAAAGCATTAGAGAACTCCAATTCTTTTTAGGATAAGAANTTTGAGGTTCACNAAGAAATTTTGTTTTATTTTTAGGCTTATGCTTATGTTTAACACACATTACAGAATAATTTTCGTCCCTTTGACTCCAAAGTTTTGCCACATCATCCTGACACAACATATCACAATCCATAAAAATAGCCCAATCATCAAAATTCATTAAATGAGGGACTAGAAATCTAGTAAATGAAAAATCTGTACTTTGTTTTGGATCTCTTTGTCTCCAATATAAGCAAGCATTTATAAGTTGATTATTTTTTAATAGATTTATTGATATTGGTAATGAACTATGTTGATAAAGACTATCTATAAGAACATTTGTAGCTGCTCTTTCTCTATGATCATAACCAATGAATATGTTAATAATAAGATTAAATTTATGAGATATAAAAATATTCTAACTGATTTTATGAATTTTAAATTTATATTTTTTTAAGTTATATAATAATTTAAAATATTTAATTAAGTAATAAAAAAGATTAATCAATGAGTAGTTTTAATTTGGGAAATATTCAATTTTCGAATAAATCAAATTTTGTGTTGATAGGGGGTGTTAATGTTTTAGAGAGTAGGGATTTTGCTTATGAGGCTGCAAGCTTTTACAAAGAAATCTGTAATAAATTAGATATCCCCTTAATTTTTAAGGCTTCTTATGATAAAGCCAATAGATCATCTATAGATTCTTTTAGAGGGCCAGGCATCATTAAAGGAATGAAGATTTTAAATGAAATAAAACAAAATTTAAATATACCAATAGTATCTGATGTTCATAATATTGGTGAAGCTGAAATCGCATCTGAGTTTTGTGATGTTATTCAAATCCCTGCATTTTTGGCAAGGCAAACAGATTTGGTTGAGGCGATTGCAAAAACGAAAAGGATAGTTAATATCAAAAAACCTCAGTTTTTGAGTCCATTTCAGATAAAAAATATTGTTGATAAATTTATACATTTTGGAAATAATAAACTTTTAATTTGTGAAAGAGGTACAAACTTTGGATATGATAATTTGGTTGTTGACATGTTAGGTTTTGGGGTTATTAAAAAATCTTGCTATGATTTACCTCTTTTCTTTGATGTAACTCACTCACTACAGTGCAGAGATATAAGTAGTTCGGTTTCTCAAGGTAGAAGAGAGCAATCATTAGATTTAGCAAAGGCAGCTATATCTCTTAAAATTGCTGGTTTATTTCTGGAATCTCACCCCGAACCGAATAAGGCTTTATGTGATGGCCCTAGTGCCTTGCCTCTTCACTTATTAGAAGAATTTCTTTTTCAAGTAAAACAAATCGATTTGATTGTAAAAAAACAAGTTGATCTAAACATTAATTAATAATTTCTTTTCCACTCTGGGACTAAATTTTTTAATAATTTGAATGTAGAAAGATCATCAAAATTCTCAAGATATAATTTTAATTTTTCTAATTCTTTTAAAAGAATTTCCGAATTAATGTAATTTTCTCTTGCTTTATATATTAGAGGATGCAAAGTTTTTTCACTTTCAGCAGAGATTAATAATTCCTCATAGAGTTTTTCCCCAGATCTTTTACCGGTGTAAATTATCTCTATATCACCATTTGGATTGGTTTTATCTTTAACTCTTAAACCTGATAAATTAATCATTTTTTCAGCTAATTTTTTTATATAAATTGGCTCACCCATATCTAATAACAAAATTTCTCCACTTTTAGCCAATGCGGAAGCTTGGATAACAAGGTAGCTAGCTTCTTCTATAGTCATAAAATATCTAACCATATCTTTATCCGTAATAGTTATAGGTCCTCCTTTATATATTTGTTCTCTAAACAATGGGACAACTGATCCTGAAGAACCAAGGACATTCCCAAATCTAACCATCGAGAAACAGGTATTATATTTTTTTTTACTTGAATAAGCTTGAAAGATTAATTCTGAAATTCTTTTTGAAACACCCATTAAATTTGTTGGTCTTACTGCTTTATCAGACGAAATCAAAACAACTTTTTCAACTTTTAAATTTTGAGTAACTTCACAAATATTTAGTGTTGAAAAGATGTTATTTTTTAATCCAATTATGGGATTGTCTTCTACTAAAGGAACATGTTTATAAGCAGCAGCATGAAAAATTAAATCTATTTTGTACTTTATAATAGTATTTTCTAATAATTTTCTTGAACAAGCAGAACCTAAAATAGAAAAAATATTTTTTTCAGGAAATTTATTTTTTAATTCTCTTTGAATTTGATATAAACTTGGTTCGCTTATTTCAAGCAAAACTAACTTTGATGGATTAATTTCTAATATTTTCCTAGCTAACTCTGAACCAATTGAACCACCAGCCCCAGTAATTAAGATAGACTTATTATTAATAGATTCAGATAAAAGTATTGGATCTGGAGCGATTTCATCCCTCCCAAGAATATCTTCTATTAATATTGGCCTTAGTGAGTTTTTTTTAGACTTGCCACTAGCTATTTCACTTAGGGATGGAATAGTTAGAACTGAAATATTATATTTTGACAATTGATCTAATATTTTTTTGTAATTACTTTTCTTTAGAGAAGGAATTGCTATGAGAACTTGTTCAATTCTATGGATATTATTTTTTAGAAAATCGATAGACCTTATAGGAATATCATTAAGAGATCTACGCCATAATTCTTTATTATCATCTATGAAAAATTCAATACTGTATTCATAGGATAATCTTAAGGTTGCTTCTAGTTGAGCACCTGATGAACCTGCACCATATATTGCTACTTTTTTAAGATTTTTCTTATTAAAATCAGAAAAATATAACAATATATCTCGCAGCAGAAATCTTATTCCGCCACTCATAAATGATACAAGAATAAGGAAAATGATAAGATTCCCTCCGCTAGGCAGAGAAAGTTTCAAGAATTTGCCAACTATTATTATTATTAGAATTAATATGGAATTCCTAGATATTAGATAATATAGNGANCGGCTCCCTACATATCTAGTTAAACTTTTGTATTGTCCAGTGAAAATATAGAGAGGAATTCCTAATACAAGTGAGGCTTTTATTATCCATATTGTGGATAAAAATTCTTCACTTAATGGAGATTCGTGCTTTATCCAGAAACCAAAAAAGAGAACAAAAGGTATAACTAAAATATCAATAAATATTAGAAAGGCCTTACGTATATTTGGACTTATATTTCCAATTGTTTTGATAACTATATCTTTTGAGAAATTTATCAAGGAAATCAAATCTTATTTTCTTATTATAACTTAATTCATTTTTAAATAAATTTTTTAGCAAAATATTTATCCAAATATATAAAAAATAAAAATTCAAATAATGATATCAAAATAAAAATATTTAAATTATTCTGAAAGGCAATTAATAAATTTGCTAAACATAATGTAATGTAAATTATGGAAACATTACTGTGACTAAGCCCATGTTGATTAAGCCTTTGGTAAAGATGCTTTTTGTGAGCAATAAAGATATTTTCTTTATTTATAAATCTTCTTATTATGCACCAAGAACAATCTAATAAAATAGGTAAAATTATAAAAATTGCTTTAAAGTCAATAAGATATTTTCCATTACTTAATATGCAAAAAAATATTAAACCACCTAAATAATTACTGCCACAGTCTCCCATAAATATTTTAGAGGGATCCCAATTCCATTTTAGAAAAACTATCATACTTGCTATTACAGTTATGATTTGAATATTGGGATAATTTATTTGACTGAATATTAATATAGGGATTGAACAGCCAGTTAATATACCATCAATACCGTCTATGAAATTTATAAAATTTATAATTATTGTTCCTAAAAATATTAAAGCTATCAGAGTAATATAATTTTGGTCAAAGACTAAAAATGGATGAACCGTATTTACAATTAAAAATGAAAATATTAAATGTATTAGATATCTTATTTTAGAACTTAAACAAAATAAATCATCTGCTAAGCCTATTAGGGATAATAAACTGCAAATAAATATTATTTGAGATATTTCTGTGATGCCATTAATAGTGATAAATATTATATTTGAAATTAAAATCGTAAAAATAAAGAATATTCCACCGCTTTTTAGTTTTGTTTTTTGATGAGATGATCTCTCATTAGGAATATCTTTAAATATATTTCCCATTAATGGTATTGAATATTTGATTAAAAAATTTGTAAAAAAGCAAATTAAAATTAAATAAATTAGAAAATAAAAATTCATAATTAAATAAGATCATTAAATTTTTTAGGTGGGATTTTTAAATATTCATTGCTTTTTGGGAATCCTGATAGGTCACTTTTTATTCTTAAAAGTTCACTATAAAGTCTTGAATTTAGAATTAATAATGGTGATAAAATCAAAAAGAAAAATTCACTATTTATAGTCAAAATTGATTTTTTTATATTTTTTTTAATTAGTAAGGATTTCAATATCATCTCATAACTTAAAATCTCATCGCCACCTATATTAAGAATTGATTGTTGACTTTTATCTTTTGAATACCTTATAAGATTTAATTCTTTATTTATTATTGCTGATAATTGAGATATATGTATAGGTTGTCTTTCTCCTGTTTCTTTTGGGAGAATTATAAATGGTAATTTTTGGCATATTTTAAAAATACGGTTAATATTGTTATCTTTATATAAACCAGAATTCCCATAAATTAATGTTGGTCTAATTATTGAAATAAATATGTTATTAAGAGTACATATTTTTATNAAGCTTTGTTCTGCAGAGGATATTGTAGAANTTAATTTTTTATCATAATTATGCCATGAATATTTCTTNGTTATAACTGAGNTAGATGAGCAGCAAATAATACCTTTTATTTGGAATTTTTTGTAATTTTCTTGATTTATCAAGTTTTGTAAAAAATTTACTATTTCCCAAATAGGACATAAAAAAATCCATATTTCTTCATGGTTGCATTCTTTTTTAAAATTCGGATTTTTTATATTACTCAAATCTAAGAAAATATATCGTTTATCTGATCTTGAGTAACAATTAATATTTTCATATAAGTTTTTTAAGACATTTTTATAAAGGTAATCTCCTAATGGAGTAGTGATTCCAAAAATTCTTATAAGCATTTTATATATCTAAGCATGAATGGGACAAAAAATAAGAAATTAAATGTTTTCCAGTAAATATAAATAACTTCTTTAAATCTTTGAATATGTTTTTTTCTTGAAATACCTCCTATACCAATATCTACAATATTAGTATTCACAGTTTTAGATATCAGTTCCTTTTGATTTGAACAATCTAGATAGAAATTTAGATCTGCAGCTAAATATAATTTTTCATCATATCTCAAATCTTTTAGATTTAATCTTGGGTTAATTAGAGTACCTTGATGTGATTGTCTAAATCCAAAAAATAAAAGTTTTTTATATTTGCTTTTTTGCAAATTAATTGTTTTCAGTTTTGTGAAATGATTTTTTGATTTTTCTTTACCAGTTTTAAGATCTATAAATCTTCCTTTAAAGATTATTAAATCATGAAATTTGTTTTCATAAATCGTTCTTCTTATATTTGAAATAACTTTTCTATTAGAGGCATAATCATCAGCACCCCAAAATAGGATCCATTCATTATTATTGCAAAATTTAAATCCAAGATTTTGCGCACCATATATACCAGTTTTAAAAACTTGTTTTTTAATAGTAAACCTTCTGTCGTTCTTACATATATTTTCAAGGTAATATTTATGAGATTTTTTTGAATTATAGTCAACAAAAATCACTCTCCAATTAGGATCTTCTTGATCTAATAGTGAATTAACAAGTTTACTCAAATATTTAGTAGAGTTTTTTGTCGGAACTATAATTAATATAGAATTCATGTGTTATTTTTATAAATTTTCTTTGTTAGGATTTCTTCTTGAACTATTCTTTTTTTTGTGAATTCTTTTTTAATATATTTATAAATAAGTTTTTTACCAAAAGGTTTTAAACATTTTATTTTTGGAAATAAATACCATGTAGATAGTGTAGCATTTGAATTAAGGGCTATTTTTATATCTTTTTCATTAATATTCATTTTTTTTATTAATATTCTGCATAATAATTCGAGGGGAATTATTTTTAATGGTAATTTTATGATTTGTTCTTTCTCAAATTCATAATTTAAGATTGTGAAATTTTCAGCTTTGAGTTTTTTAATTAATAATTGTTTTTTTATTTCCAGATTTCCTGGGTGAGGCTTAATCAAAATAATATCTACTTTTTTATTTGTTTTTTCCTCTAAATAATCAATATATAGACTTATTTCTGCTTCTAAGGAAGAGCGATTAGTCTCATAGAACGTTGTCAAAGGAAAAATAATTAGATTTTTATATTTTCTATTTCTAATGTTTTTTGTATTCAGGGTTAATTTGTCTAACATATTTTTAATATAGGCAGTTTCTATTTGAATATATTTATGCTTTTTATTTATTGAGCTTTCTAAACTATAAGAATAATAAAAAATGCTTTTCGAAAAATTTTTTTTATTTACAATTGATAATTTTTCCTTATCCAACCAGAAAGGAATACTTTTTTGAGATAAACATAAAAATCCATCTCCGTAGAATTTTATATTTTTAAAATAATTTTTAAATAAGTTTAAATTAATATTTTTATAATAAAATAATCTTTTTAGCCAATTAGGACTTGGTTCCCATATGCTTAATTCATTATTTAAACCTGATATTTTTAAAGATGATATAAAAAATAATAAAACTAATCTTTTTAAAATACTATTAATTCTAATTACCATTATTTTATAATTTGTGCCTAATATAATTCTTCCATTATCGCCAAAGCATGAATATCTACACTTCGAGTCACCCTTAGAGCTTATATGAAAAATAATTATATTTTTAGAGTGATTTTCCAAATCTTTGTTTTTAAAATATTTAGAAAGACTTATAAGCGCACCTAACTGAGAGCTATAAGAAGAGGTAAAAATAATCTCACTTTTCATTACATATAACCATATAAGAATTTATTTATTAATTGTTTAAATATTCCATATCTGCCTTGTTTAGAACCTCCTATCATAATTAACTCAAATTTAGGAACTATGTTATTTCTGTATGTAACTTTTTTCCTAACTAAATTTTTGTAAAAAGAATGTTCTACATATTTATTTTTTTTATCATCAATATCTTTTAAACAATCTAAGAATAACTTAAGATCAATATCTGATTTATAAGTTATGATCACTGTAAAACATTTTGATAATAATCTTGAGAAAGGTAAATATAATTGTTTTTTATTTTTGAAGATAACTTCACTTTTTTTTACTATTTTTTTTATGTTTAGAATCTTATACCTACCAGATATTTTATGAACTAATGTATTAACATTATCTTTATTAATCTTCTTAGTACCTTCAATTATCATTTCTAATTCAGAATAACCTTTACCTTTCTTTCTTATTTGTAATTTTGTTTTTTCGCTAGGATTGAATGTTAAAAATTTTAATTTTTTTGATTTTATTAACCCATTTTTAAAAAGATCAGAAGTAAATTCTTTCATTTTTTCCTCACAATTTAAAAATGGGTCAATAATATATATCTTTTTAAACAGGGATGTTTTTAATAAATAGTTAATATTATTTGTTAATTGCATTAACCTTTCTTTTTTTGTGAAATTTGTAATAGGCCCGGAAATTGTGTTTGGTATAATGCAGCTAGTTATAAGACAAATATGATATATTTTTTTCATTTAATCTAACTATTAAGTTCCGAGAATCCATCTTTTTCGATTGATTTAAGCAATTTTGTCCCTCTTAGTAGTCTCTCAGCAAGTTCTCTAACTGCACCACAACCGCCTTTGTTTTTTAATATTGCATCGCTATATCTTTTTAATTTTTTTGATGCGTCATTTGGAGCTATCAATATCCCGACAGATTTTCTAACTGTTAAATCATTTAAATCATCGCCAACGAATAAGATATTTTCTTTATTAACTTTAAATTCATTTTGCAAAATTTCGACTTTTTCATTTTTATTTTCTACGGAACAATATATATTTTTAATATTTAAATCTTCAGATCTTTTTTTTATAACATCTTCTTTACCACCACTAACTATGCAGATATTTAATCCAGCTTTTTGAAGATATCTGATTCCTAATCCATCTTTAACACTAAATCTTTTTATTTGGTTGCCTTGGTAATCATAATACAAATATCCATCAGTCAATACTCCATCTACATCTAAAATTAAAAGCTTAACCTTTTTCAATTTCTTCCTGAGAAAAATCCATTTTATTTCTTCAAAAAATATATTAAAAAACATTTTTAAAGACCTCTTTGAATTAAATCATGTAATCTCAGAAATCCTAGAAATTCTTTTTTATCTGATAAAACTGGAATAACATTAATTGGTTTCTTATGATTTTTTTCCATAAGATTTAGCGCATCAATAGCCATAACATCTGGATTTATAGTTATAGGGTTATTGTTCATCAAATCTTTCGCTTTTAATTCCCCCCAAAACTTTGCTTCAGTTTTTTCTAATGTTCTTCTTAGATCACCATCTGTAATAATCCCAACTAATGAAAAGTCTTCTGCCGATTTCTTTATCCAACAACAGCCAATAGCATTTAGTGTCATTTGAGAAATAATATCGAATACTGAACTTTCTTCTCTCAAAGAAGAAAATATTTCTCTTTTAAGCATTACATCTT
>FUFK010047667.1_pt1 | contig 15812 bp, 14 predicted proteins | sample 1021851 | NCBI WGS metagenome assembly FUFK01 (sample SAMEA51879418, study PRJEB19060) | metagenome | reverse complement strand
AAACTCCCCTTGGATTTTGTAAATTTTTAGATAATTTAATACTTATAAAAGAGTTATTTTTTAAAAAATTTGACTACTTGGTAATTGATCCAAATTTAAATTTGTTTAAAGCTTTATCATTTTCTCTGTTAATAAATGCTAAATTAAAAATTTTCAAATATTTCATCTTTTGTCAGTTTTTTTTTAATAAAGTAATTAATATAAAAAATTTATCTAGGCACAAAATGATGTTTGAATTAAGCAAAATATTTAATGAAAAAAATGAATTAGAATATAAATATAATAAATTCAATTTAAAAAAATGTTTTATTAAAAAAAATGAAAAAAAAAAAATAATTGGTATAGCTCCTGGTTCTGGAACATTGGAAAAACATAAAAGATGGCCAATAGAAAAATTTTTAAATCTTATAAATATTATAGGAAAAAAAAATTCTTTAGATGAAATCTATATTTTTACTAGTCCAGAAGAAGATCATTTGGTTAAATATTTAACTAAAAACATAAAGAATTTCAAAATTAGTATTTTTAATAATAATATAATAGACTCCATCAAGGCTTTAAACTCTTGTAAAATTTTAATTGCTAACGATAATGGTATGGTTCACGCCGCGCACTGTCTTGGCATAAATCATATAACAATTATAGGCCCTTCTTTTCCAAACCAATTTGTAGACAAAAAACTTAATAATTTTGTATCTCTTAATTTGCCTTGTTCCCCATGTTATAGTAGACAAAGATTAGGTTGTGGAAATGAAATTTGTCTTAAACAACTGAATTCACAAGCTGTAATAAATAAATTTGATGAGATTAACAAACAAAACAATTTTTTTTGATATAGATAATACTATTTGCTCCACAAGAGGTAGTGATTATAAAAATTCAAAACCTAAAAAAAAAATGATTAAGCTTGTTAATAAATTATATGAGAGAAATAAAATTATATTTTATACATCTAGATACATGGGTAGATTTAAATCAAATAAAACTAAGGTTTTATCAAAATACAATATAACTTTAAAACAATTAAAAAATTGGAATGTTAAATTTGACAAACTTATTATGTGCAAACCTAGGTACGATATATTTATTGATGATAAAGCGTTTAATAATAAAGACAAATTTGTCAAAAAATTATTAATTAAATATGAAAAGAAATAATCCTATTATAATTGCTGAGATTGGTTGTAATCACATGGGTTCTTTAAAATTAGCAGAAAAGCTAATAGAACAAGCTTCAATTTGTGGAGCAAATTATGTTAAATTTCAAAAAAGGAANAACAGGTATTTACTAGGAAAAGATTATGATAAGCCACATCCTNTACCTGAAAATTCTTTTGGTAANAGTTACGGGGAACATAGGGATTTTTTAGAATTTAATATAAAACAGCATCTCAAATTAATTAACATTTGTAAAAAAAACAATATCGGTTATTCAACATCTGTTTGGGAAAAAAAATCTGCTCTGGAATTTTGTAAAATACAAAATAAATTAAATTTTATTAAAGTACCTTCGGCATGTAATTTAGACTTTGAGCTTTTAAACGAACTCTGCAAAAAGTTTAAAAAAAAAATACATGTTTCATTAGGAATGACAACACAAAAGGAAGTCATTTTGATTTATAATTTCTTTAAAAAAAGAAAGAGAAATAAAGATCTGGTTTTTTATCATTGTACTTCGGATTATCCTGCAAAATTTAATGATTTAAATTTGCTTAATATTTCATATCTAATTAAAAAATTTAAAAATAAAATCCATGACATAGGATTTTCTGGTCATCATTTGGGAATAGCTGTTGATATATGTGCGTACGCTCTTGGCGCTAATTACATTGAAAGACATATCACTTTAGATAGAACTTATAAAGGAACCGATCATGCTGCATCTTTAGAGCCTAGGGGATTAAGTAAACTTGTAAGAGACTTAAAAGCTGCAAACTTATCTTTAGGAAATAAAAATAGTGTATTGAAAAGTGAGAAATTGCAAAGAAAAAAGCTTAAAAGAATTATTAAATTATAACTATTTGTTTATTTTTATAACTATTAATTTTCTAAATAAATATCTTAGTAATGNAGGTTCTGTATAATTGATTTTTATTTTCGTACTTTCATCTTTATTTATTTTTTTAAAGAAAAGATTAATTTTTTTTGTAGAAAAATGCTTTCTTTTATAATTTTCAAAAATTTTCTCTTTTAATAAAAAAAATTTATTCGAATTCAATAAAAATATTAATACTAATTTTAAAATTCTAATAGGTGCTCTTATAAAATTAATTCGATCATAACTAAAAAAAATAAAATACCTAAAGAATAAAAAATATCTAGTTATAAAATTGATTTTTTTTCTTTCTTTGTTGGTATTTAAATTGCTTAATGTATTTGATATCAAAGACAACGTATCATTGTTAGCATTATTATAAAGAAAATTTAAATTATTTTTTGTTTCATTATTTATTTGGTTTATATATTTTTTAGAAACTTCATAATTTTGTATAAATTTTTTTAAACCATCATAACTATTAAAAGTTATCGAAAAATTATTATAGTATTCATTCTGTATGTTATTTGGATCTACGAAATTTACAGACATACTTCTTTTATTTGACAATAAAGTTTCTGCACATGTTGTACTATTATAATGTATTATAAAATCATAATTTAAATAAAGTTGGGGTAATAAAAAATTATTTTTTAAAATTAAAACATTTTTCTCTTTGCTAAATAATTTTTTATAATGCTCTTTTCCTTCAAATGGATGAATATTTAAAATAATTTTCAAATCTTTAAAATCATTTATTATTTTTTTCAAAAATTCAGTATAATTTTTAAAAATAATATCTGCATTTAAAAGATATTCTTTGATTAGTTTACTGCTATCTTTAGAATTGTAATACATTTTTTTTTCTAGGTCAGTTTTATCAAGCTTTCTTGAGGTGTAATTTTGGTTACTGTTTGGAAAATTTGTATTTACGACTATAGTTTTTTTTGATGTTTTTCTCTTAGAGTAAATATAGCTATAATCACTTTTAAATAACTCAAATCTTTGATTTCCTAATACATAAACATTTTTAGTATCAATGTTTGTGTCTATCAACATTTCTTTTATGTATTCACCCCATACAATATAGGCATCAACGAATTTTAAATTTTTTGATAAATTTGAAGAAAACTCTCTGATGTGCTGTTTTCCAGAAGTCCAACCAAATGGCACTCCCTCATTATCTATAACAATAATTTTTATGTTTAATCTTTTTAAATCCTTTGCAATATAAATATTTTCAGGCCTTAAATTTTGTAAAATAACTATGTCTACATTGATTAAATAAAGTTCGTAAATGTGATAAAGATTAATTAAATAAATCTCATTATTTTCTTCTTTTAGTATCTTATCAGTCAAAGCCAGGTAGCCATTTAAATCCCTTTGAAAATGATCAACCACAATAGCTATTTTCATTTTTTCATTTTTTTTGAAGTTTTTTTAAAATCATTTAAATTATTGATATCAAAAGTTTCTTTGTCATTTCTCAAATATGCAAAAACTTTTTTTCCTGAAACAGTATTTTTTTTGAGTAACTTCGCTTTAAATATATCTATAGCTCCATCATGAATATAGCAANTTGGNAATAACTGGTCTGCTTGATTGCACATGTAATCTAAGCTATTTTTAGATTTTAATCTTTTAAATCCATAATTATTTATTAAAAAACCTTTTTTATCTATCTTGTAATATTTTTCTAAACTCTTCTTAATCTCTATAACAGATCTAATGCTATCAAGATCCTTATAATTTCTTTTTAGAATGTTTAACATTTTTTTAATATCTTTAACATCTCTATTTGGGAATGTTGGTCTTAAATGAATATATATGTCTGTTTTATAATTTAAATTATTATTCAACCAGTTTTCATTAAATTTAAATGTATCTAAATCACTCGAATAATCTCCTGAAATTTTTTTTGGTCTAGTGTAAAAATATTTTGCACCATATTTTTCTGCAATCTTTGCATATTTTTTACTATCCGTTGAAACAATTACATAATCAACATCTTTCAATTTTAGAGCTTGAATAACTGAATATGCTATTAAAGGTTTACCATTAATTAATCTTATATTTTTGTTCTTTAACCTTTTTGAGCCTGATCTTGCAGGTATAAGAGCTACTATATTAATTTTTTTCAATTTTTAAAATATTTTGTGGTTTATTTGTTAGAGGATTTAAACTAAATCCAGAATTAAAAAATAAATTTTTTATATCTTTATTGATAAAATTTTTAAAATTTTCAATACTAGGATATACATTAATATTAATTACATCTCTTTTCCTTGTTAAAGGCTTTCTTGCTCTATGCAAGTTGATACTGTTTTTAAATATAACAATATTTCCAAAAAAAGTTTCACATTTATGAGAGTTATCATCTAAAATATCTTTAAATTTTTCTTGTTGTTTTCTGTCATAAAAACCAGCTTTGAAAATTTTTTTTGAATTTATGGTATCAATAATTTCCATAGCTCCTTCTTGCGAACTCACATTATCAAGATAAAACATAAGCTTAAGACTATGTCTTGTTGAGTTATCTGTATGCCATAAATAACTATCTTCATTGTCTTTATTTGAAAAATCAGTTCTATAGATATGGTAGGAGTAAATTTTAAAACTTGATTTATAATAATTTTCTACACAATTAATAAGCTCAGTTGTAAAAATTTTCTTTAAATCATTTTGATTTAGAAAAGTAGGATTTAAATAAGAAACTTTTTCATTTTCATAAATTAAATTTTTTTTTTGCCCAAAAGATTTTGAAATTTCATCTGCTAAAAATTTTAATTTATCTTTATTTTTTTCATTATTGAAAATAATAAAACCTCTTTTTTTTAGATCATAAGATAATTCATTAAATTTGAAAGAGGGTCTTGCTTTAAGTAAAAACACTAATTTTGCTAAAAAGTAATTAATTTCATGAAGAATATTACAAAAAATAGAAAGCTTGTTATTAAAAATCTTAAATTTAAATAGTTGAAAATAATTTTTTAATAATCTAATCATTAAACGATTTATTAAGTATCATAATGATTCCAGTATTTAAACCAAAAATAACTTTTGAAGATATTAAAGCAATAAACGATAGTTTAAAAAAAAATGAAATATCCGGAAGCTTTGGTAAGTCTATATCTGATTTTGAAAAAAATTTTGCTGAATATATAGGTACTAAATATGCTGTAACTACATCCAGCGGTACTACTGCCTTGCACTTAGCAATAGATATTTTGAATCTTCCAAAAAAAAGTGAAATTATATTAAGTTCTTGTACAAATATAGCTACAGCTTTGTCTATTGTTCATAATGGTCATGTTCCTATACCTATTGATAGCAATATTTCTACATGGAATATTGATGTAAATAGTATTGAAAAAAGTATTAGCAAAAAAACAAAAGCCATAATAATTGTTCATTTTTTAGGAAAGCCTGTTGAGATAGAAAAAATCAATTATTTGAAAAAGAAATATAAGCTAATTGTAATAGAGGATGCGGCTGAAGCACATGGAGCTTTATATAAGAATAAAAAGGTTGGAAGCTTTGGAGATCTAAGTTGTTTTAGCTTTTATGCAAATAAAATTATTACAAGTGGCGAAGGTGGAATGATATGTACAAATAAAAAATTATATAAAGATAAAATAAAGTTATATAAAAATCTTGGATTTACACTCCCTAGATTTAAACATTTTGTTAATGGATATAATTTTAGAATGACAGCAATCCAAGCAGCACTCGGTAATTCACAATTATCACAAATAGAAAAAATAATTAAAACTAAGATAAAAATTGCAAATAGGTACATAAATAACTTAAAAAAAATACCTGAAATTATTTTACCTTTATATAATAAAAATGAGAGAAATGTATTTTGGCAATTTGGAATTAGAGTGAACTCTAAATCTCCTATAACAAAAGTTAATTTAGTCAAACACTTAAAAAAAAATGGAATAGACACTAGAAGCTTTTTCTTTTCTATTAGAAATCAGCCTTCTTTGAGAAAATTTATACCTAATAGAGTGCCAAAAACCCCTAATTCTAATTTGCTTTGGAAGCAAGGCATATACCTTCCATCATCACATGACATATCTAATAATGAAATAGATTTTGTTTGTAAAAAAATAAAAGAATTTTTTTAGTGATCGGAATATTTTTAACAAAGAGAAATTTTGGTGAAGGTGGTGGTAAAACTTTTACAGACGAAATATTTTTTTCATTTATCAAAACTCTTAAAAAGAATGATAAAAATTATATTTTTATTATTTCGAATGATTTGAATAAAAATTACATAAAAGCTTTAAATAAAAAAAAATTAATTTATAGAGAAATCTATGAAAATAACTTTATAAAAAAAATTCTAATTTTTATTTGTCATCAATCAAAAATTGCAAATTTCCTCATTAATAAGCTTAATATTTTGAAAATAAATAATTTAGTTAAAAAAAACAAATGTAAGTTAATTTGGTTTTTGTCCTCAGAATACAGAGAGCCTATTGATATTCCTTATATTTCAACTGTTTGGGATATGCAGTTTAAAACACACCCTCAATTCGATGAAACTGGATCTTTTTTCAAAAAAATATTTAAAGAAAAAGTTAATGTTAACTTTATAAAAAATTCGAAAATAGTAATTACTGGAACAAAAATAGGAAAAAAACAAATAATTGACTTTACCAATTATAAAAAAGAAATATTAATCCTTCCTCATCCAGTATCAAATGATTTTTTAAAAAGTTCATATAGTAAAATTAANAAAATAGGTAAATTATTTTTAAAAAAAAAATATTTTTTTTATCCAGCAAACTTTTGGAAACATAAAAATCATTTAAACCTTATTCATGCTTTTAATTTATTTCAAAAAAAAAACCCAGATTATAATTTAGTTTTAACAGGTTCTGAGAAAAATAATTATTTACAAACAAAAGAATTAATTAACAAGTTTAATTTAAATAAAAAAGTATATATATTTAAATATGTTAGTATTAAGAAATTAATTGCGTTGTATGATAACTGTCACGCTGTAATTTATGTACCATTCTCTGGACCTGAAAACTTGCCTCCTCTAGAAGCTATGGCTAGAAAAAAGTTGTTAATCAATAGTACTTACCCTGGAGCGTTTGAACAACTTAAAAATTTTCCAATATATATAAGACCTCATTCAGTTAAAAGTATACATGATGGAATGATTAAATCACTTCAGAAAAATTACAAAAAAAAAATAAATAAAAGTTTAAAATATGTTAGATCAAAAGTATCAATTAATTATATAAAAGAAATCAAAAGAAAATTATTGGAATTAAATGCTAAAAACTTCTGAAATTTTTTTAATTTTATTATCATCCAAGTCTAATACTGGCATATATTTGATTTCATTTAAAACTTCATTTCTTTTAAGAAAATTCAAATTTCCTGAATTATCCCTACTCTCTCTAAACTTCGCAAAATCAAAAGTTTGAAAATTGTCCATCAATTTTATTTTATGTTTATAATTTTTTTTTATGAAATATGAATTATTTCTTGCAGAATTTGTAAAAAGAAAATCATAACCTTTCTTATCTGCTAATTTCTTCAAAGCGTTAAGAGATGCACCATAATATTTATTTGAATAATGCTTGTTTTCCCTTACAAAATCTTTGTCATACGGTACGGTCAAAGAATGTTTTTCTCCAAAAATACTATTATATTCTACAATTACAATTATTGGCTCTATCACATTAATACTATCCCAAATCCAGTAATCATTTCCATCTATATCTATAGATAAAATTCCAATATTTTTTGAATTTGTGTGATTTTTTAAGAATTTATTAATATTTTCTTTATCTACGAAATGTTGATAAGCCTCTATTTCATGTTTCCAATAGTAGTAACTGTTTTTAATTATTTGTATGTTATGAGCACTACCATCAAAGATTAATCCCTTCCAGTTATTGTTTAATAGAAGAAATTTAGTGTTGGACTCATTATAATTCTCAACTCCAAACTCTATAAAGTTTTGATATTGAGATGTTATCTCGATTTTATCAATTAAATATTGAATAATACCATCATCTCCAAATTGAGAAAATACCTTAAACTCACATTCCTCAATATTATTTAATTGATCTATTTGTTTATTATTATTAATTAAACTTTTAGCTAACAGTATTTTTTTTATATCTTGATTTCTTTTATCTAAAAAAAATTTATTTAATATTTTGTAAAATATGTTTTTCATTTTTAAGTACAATTGATTTGTACCCTATTGTAAAAAAAGGGCTAGTTATATTCTTTATATTTATTATTTTAAAATTGTTTTTATTTAAAAATTTTTTTAAACGATCCTCTGAAAAAACCCTTATAGGGTAAGAACTATCATTTATAGATTTTGGCACATATTGAATATAATATTCATCGTTATGTATTCTAGATTTGATAGGAATTTTATCTATTAAAATATAATTAATATTTGATTTTTTAACTTTTTCCAATGTTCGATATGGTGTATCAAGGTATTGAAGAGATCCAGAAAAAATTGCTATATTTGGATTATCTTTTTTTATGCATTTTTCAAAATTTTTATAAAATTTAATTTTTTCATTTTCTATAATTTTTTTTCCTATATTAACGTAATGACTTTGTTCAACTATGCTCCAACTCTTGATATTACTTTTTAAGTAATTAAAGTTTGAAAAGTAGATACTCCCTAAGCTACCGCCAAAATCAAGAATACTAATCTTTTTTAATTTTTTTTTAGCTTTGTTTAAAAATCTTATTATTTCTACATCGTTTATTTTATTTTTAAATAATATGCCATCTCTTTCGTAAAACTCATGATGTCCTAATTCATTAATTTGGGTTTTATAAATTTTTTTAATTTTATGTAAAATATTTGAATATTCATATCCCGCAGAGTATTTCTTTGCTTCTTTCCAGCTCTTATACTTATGACTTAACCAAACTCGACCAATTAAATTAGAAAGGAATCTACTTAGCATAGAATAATTTATTAAATAATAATTTTATCCTATTATAATAATTAATTTTATGTTTCAAATATTTTGAAATCTCTTTTTTTGCTTCTACATTTTCGAATTTTTTATCTGGTTTGTAATAATTATTAAACTTTTTAAATTGATTAATATTCAAATCGTAATCTAGACGAGTATTGGTGGCTTTTTTATCAAAACCAATATTTTTGACTAAACTTGACTTAAAATATAATGTTAAATTATTATTNATATAGTTTGAAGCATACCACTTTATTGCCCATGAATTTTTATTTTTAAGCATTTTGTAATAGTTATATGAATTTAAATAATTGAAATTACTCATTTTTTCTGAATCAAAATTTTTAACCTTTTTAAGTAAAAAATTAGTGTTTCTATTATGTTTTATCCAGGCTCTTTTCCAGGTGGACCAGCCCCATCCACCAGATCCTTTTAAAAAAAAAGATCTTGGGATTTTTTTACCAAACTTGATTGGATACATATATCCTTCAATTGAAGCGATTTTTTTGTCTTTTTCATAATAATTTAGATAATAATTCATTACTTTAAGAAACTCTTTTGATACGAGTATGTCATCCTCTAAAACTATACATTTATCATGAGTTTTAAAAACAAAATCTAAACCTCTAGTAATATTTATCCTTAAACCGACATTTTTTTTATTAATTATAAATTTTGAGTTTTTTGTTTTTATATTTTTAAATAAGTATTCCTTAACTTTATCAACATCTTTTTTATCTTTTATATTTTTTGGACCATCTATGAATAATAAAACTTTACTTTTAAAAAAAATTGAATTTTTTTTTAGAGATTTTAATGTTTTTTTTAAAACATCTAATCTATTATATGCAAAAATTGCAATTGGTGCATATTTCATTTTATTTTATTAATTTCTTTAAATTGTAAAAAAGTTTATGAGTTAAAGCAAATAAAGTTAAGGTAACATTAGCGCTTCCATTATTTGGAAAAACTGATGAACTTAATATAAATAAATTCTTTGTGCCATGTACTTTTAAATTTTTGTTACAAACCCCATTAGATTTGTCATGAGAAATTTGAAGTCCACCTGAACTATGATTTGTATCTAAAATATTTCTATTAAATATTTTATTTGATAAAAGATTTTTAGAAATTTTTAAATTTCCATATTTTTTTTTATTAAAATACTTTTTCAACTTTTTACATATTATTAAAAACATTTTTCTTTCTACGTTACCGATTTTCCAATTAATATATGCTTTATTTGTACCATCTTGAAGTTTTTGATTTTTTAAATAAATTTTACTTTTAGAATTTTTTATATGTTCAGATTGAGCATACACTAAAAGTTCTTTATCAAAAAAAGCTTTGATTCTTCCTGTTTTTAAATAATGAATTAATAATTCAAAAAAAATTTGAAATAATTTTATGTTTAAAAAAACTTTTAAAATTTTATAAATTTTGAAATTATTTTTAATATCCTTAATTAGATCTTTTGACTCATCAATATGCTTTTGAAATTTTGATAAAAATTTAAATTCAATACTAACATTTAATTTATTTTTTTTATCATAATATCTTATTTTTGGTTGAACTGAATTTCCTCGCAAATAAAAATTCTCAAAATCTTCTCTAAATTTTTCTTCATTATTACTNAAATCTAATTTTCCNATATAAAATCCGATATGATCAGANAAAAATTTTCCTATATTTCTATTATTTTTAAATGGAATTTTTTTATTTTTTTTATTCATCAACATTAANCTAACAGATTCTATTGTGCCACTTGCAATTACAAAAATTTTTGAATCNAAAGATAAAATGTTTTTTTTATTATTTTTACAAATTAATTTTGTCATTTTATTTTTTTTAAAAATAAAATTTAATGCTGTTGTGTTTTTAATTATTTTAATATTTTTTTTGTGGTCAATTTTAAATTTTTTTGATAAATCTGGATTATTTAAAAAAATTGTTTTATATTTATAAAAATCATCTGAAATTTTTTTTTCTTTAAATTCTTTCTTTATTCCCAACACTTTATATACTGCTGTATAAAGTCTAGCAAAATCCTCAAATTTAGTGCCCCAATAGTTTTTTTTAAAATCCTCGTAATTCATTTCAGCTAATTGACCACCCCACCTGGAACTGTTCCCTCCCATTTTTATTCCAAGATGATTGTTAGATGCTTTGTGATCTATTCCTAAATTAATATTTCTATTTCTATTTTTATCAGATTGTTTTAGAGATCCCTTTTCAATTATTAATACCTTTTTATCAAGATTAGATAATAAATTTGCCAAGTAAATACTTGCTAAGCCATATCCAATTATGCAGACATCGTAGTCTAATTTTTTATCTATAATTTTTTTTCTTTTCATTTTTTAAGTTACGATCAATCTCTAAAATATTTTTACTTAAAAATTTGGCATAGGATTTTTTAATTCTAAAATGAGTTGGTAAAATTATGATTTTGTTAATCAAATCATCAATATTATTCAATTTTTTATTATTTATATTATTTGAGATTTTTTCACAGTTTTCATAAAATAATTTTCCAGTATCCAGTCCTTTTTCATATAATTTTTTACGAATTTTATAAGAATTTTCAGACTGAATTAAATAAAAGTTAAATGAATTTTTAAAGATATCTTTTTTACTAAAATCAGATGGTAAGACACTTAAACTTCTTAAATGCTTGTAATATATTTCAGAAATTTTTTGTCTATGTCTAATTGTATTTTTTAAAGATGAAATCTTACTCTCTAGCTCCCAGTAAAATCCATTTGAAGGATTTGTGAAATAATTATTATAAATTTTTTCAGATGAAAAATAATTTTTTTTTATTTTTTTATTATTTTTTTTTTTTATAAAAAAAAATGTAAAAAAATTAAAAACGGATTGTAAAGTTAATACTTGATATAATTTAGTTTGAAGAGCTTGAGGCAAATAGTCAAATAAAGTTAAAGTTTTCCAATTTTTTGTATGATTTGCAATGAACTCATAAAGCTTTTTATTTTTTGTATAAATTGCTCCTCCATAAAAATAATTGAGAGCTTTGAAAGATGAAAAACTAAAAAAAGATGCATCAGATAAACTATTTATTCTTGTGTTTCCAGATTTACCAAAATAAGAAATTGCACAATCTTCGATAACTTTTACATCAAATTTTTTACAATAATTACAGATCTCTTTATAATTATGTTCGTTCACATGATAATGAGTAATAATCAGGGCTAAAGGTTTATACTTTTTAATTTTTTTTTTGAGATCATTCAAGTTCAAACATGTTGTTTTTTTTTTGAAATCTACAAACAATGGCTTTGCTCCAGCTTTTTTAATCAAATGAATAATAGCAGGTATCGTGAATGGAGCTATTATTACTATTTTTTTTTTATTATACTTTAAAAAATATTTTAAAATTAGATATACAGCAGTCCTTGCTCTTCCAATAAATATTAAATTCTTGTTATTTAAACTAAATATTTTAGAAATCTTGTTTTTTATTTTATGAGTTCTGTTAAAAAAAAAAAAATTAAATAAATTTGAATATGATATAGGATGAATTATTTGTCTTGGAAATTTTGTATTGAAATTAAGCATAAAGGTTATTAATTGATACATATTAGATATGAAAAAAAAAGAAAGGGTAATTATAACCGGTATATCTGGTCAGGATGCTTCCTATTTAATTGATGAGTTAAAAAACAAATATAAAATAATCGGACTATCTCGAATTACAAAAAAAAAAACCAAAATAAAAAAAAATGCTAAAATTATTCATACTGATTACTCAGTAAAAAATTTAAAAAAAATTATTGAAGTTTATAAACCAGTAAAAATTTTTAATATGGCAGGTCAATCTAACCCTTCAACATCTTGGATATTACCTTCGGAAACTATATTTTCAATTGTAACTATTACACTTAATCTTTTGGAATCAATAATTTCCACCAATAAAAAAATTAAGTTTTTTAATTGTTCTACAAGTGAAATATTTTCAAAAAAGAAACAAAAAATAAGTGAATTAACAAAAATTGAACCTCAAAACCCTTACGCATGCGCAAAAGCCTTTGCGCATAATCTTGTAAAATCTTATAGAAATAAATATAAAATTTTCGCTGTCAATGGAATTTTATTTAATCATGAGTCACCTAGGAGAGATAAAAAGTTTTTGGTTAAAAAACTAGTTGTGGAAGGTATATCTGTTTCAAAAAAGAAACAAAAAAAAATCTATCTTGAAAGTTCCTATCATGTTAGAGATATTTCACATGCTAAAGATGTTGTTAGAGCTATTATAAAAATAATGGACTCTAAACTTAATGAAGATTTTATAATTGCGAGTGGAAAATCTAGATCTATAAAAGAGATAAGTAGAATCATATGTAAAAAAATTGGAATCAAATCAAATTGTATCAATTTTAAGGAAAAAAAATTTAAACAAATGTCTTATAAGATTGCTAACAACAATAAGATTAAAAATAAATTAAAATGGAAACCAGAGTATTCATTTCAGGGTTTAATTGAGGAAATGATCAAAAAAGAAAAAAATGAAACTTAATACAATTACCAAAGAAAATGTTTTTATTATTTCTGAAATTGGTATTAATCATGATGGGTCATTTAATAAAGCAAAAAAACTTATAAAATTAAGTAAACAAAGTGGTGCNCATGCAGTAAAATTTCAAATTAGGAATATTAANAAAATATATAATAAAGNAAGTAAAATTAAAAAAAATAATACCGAAGCATCAAATCAATACATTTTTAATGTTTTAAAAAAAACACATTTAAGTTTAAAACAATATATAAAGCTAATTGATTTTGCCAAGGGTATTGGCTTAAAAGTTGGTGTTACTGCTTGGGATCAAAATACTGCAAAAATTTTAAAATATAAAAATGTGGATTTCATAAAAATCGGATCTCCTGATTTTGAAAGTTTGTTTTTAATTGAAGCTTGTATAAAAGTTAAAAAGCCAATTATTTTATCTACTGGTATGAGCGATCTAAAATCAATAAAAAAAAACTCAAATATTTTAAAAAAATATGATTTTGCATTACTACACTGTTGTAGTTCTTACCCCCCAAAAAACAGAGAAATATCTTTAAAATTTTTAAATTCTTTAGATAATTTATCCAATGTTATTGGATATTCAGGACATGAGGTTGGATTTCATCCCACAATTTTATCTTTATTTTTCGGAGCAAGGATAATTGAAAGACATATTACATTAAATACTAAAGATAACGGACCAGATCATTCAAGTTCTTTGAACCCAACTGATTTTAAAAAAATGTCTCTATTAATTATAAAAGCTAATAAATATTTGAAAAAAAAAAGAACTTTAAAGGAATTTATTCGTAAATTTCAACTTGAAAATGCAATAAGTTCAATTGGAAAAGATGACAAAATTTTAAGTCAAAATACAAAATTTAATAAAATAGTTTTAGGAAAATCTCTCGTTTTTAATAGAGACTTAAATAAAGGTTTAGTATTAAAGCGTGAATTTCTTGATGAGAAAACCCCCGGTTATGGGCTTACAAGCATAAATTATAAAAAATTTTTAGGAAGAAAATTATTAATGAAAAAAAGAAAAGGCGATTATTTATCAGTCAATGATTTTAANACAAATAANTTNGNCTATCCNAAACTACCACTAAAATGGGGTCTTGTTGGAAGACTNGGGGATTTTGAGGAATTTATAAAAAATAAACCAANGTTAATGGAAATACATTTAACCTGGCGTGANTTATTAAATCCAAAGAAAATTAGTAAAAGTATAAGTTATAATCAAGAGTTAGTAATACATGCACCAGAATACTTTAATGATCAATTAGTCGACTTTACTACAAAAAATACTAAAACTTTGGATCTTAGTTTTGAAATGCTAGAAAGAACAATAAATCTCTCTAAAAAATTAAGTCAAAATTTTGTTAAAACAAATGAAAGAACAAAAATTGTTTTACATCCTGGAGGTCATAGTTTTAATCAAAATGAAATAATAAATAAAACAGATAAATACAAAAACTTAATAAATAACATAAATTCTTTTACTGAAGATGAGTATGAAATTGTTTTAGAAAATATGCCGCCGTATCCATGGTACTACGGTGGAAGATATTATCAAAATATTTTTTCAAATCATAATGAAATAAACGACTTCTGTAAATCATCAGATCGTAGAGTATGTTTTGATACCTCACATGCTCAATTATATTGTAATTCGAGCAGTATAAGTATGAAAACTTTTGCTAAAAAAATTAAAGACCATACATGTTATTTACATTTGTCTGATGCAGTTGGTGTAGATGGAGAGGGAGCACAAATCGGAGAAGGAAATGTAGATTTTGAATTTTTAATAGCTCTATTTAAATCTAAAAATTTAGGGTTTATTCCTGAAATTTGGCAAGGTCATCTAAATGAAGGTGCAGGATTTAAAAAAGCTTTAAAAAATATAAAATTAATTTTAAATAAAATTGCAACTAAATCTTGTCATAAACATTAGTTTTTTTTAAGACAAACTTGTGTCCTATTTTTTCTAAAACTACATCAAACTTATTTAATAAACTCTTCTTGTGAGTAATTATAAAAATAATTTTATCTTTTTTTATATTTTGTAATAAATTTAATAATTTTTCTTCTGAGCTTTCATCAAGAGACGAAAATGGTTCATCCATAATCAATATTTTACTATTTCTATATAAAACCCTGGCTATTGCAATTCTTTGTCTTTGCCCACCAGACAGGTTCAAGCCGGAATGGTCTAATTTTGTGTTAAAACCTTCTGGCAATTTTGAAACAAAATCATATGCATCAG
>FUFK010039390.1_pt1 | contig 15814 bp, 20 predicted proteins | sample 1021851 | NCBI WGS metagenome assembly FUFK01 (sample SAMEA51879418, study PRJEB19060) | metagenome | reverse complement strand
CGGGAAATAGCAATTCTCATGCCCCGTCGCCTTGATGCGATCGTCGAGCAGCCGCTGAATCCGCTCCCAGATGCCATAGCCCCATGGCCGGATGACCATGCACCCGCGCACGCCGCTCTCCTCGGCCATATCGGCTTCGGTGATGACGGCCTGATACCAGGCTGCGAAATCCGCTTCGCGGGTGACGTTGAGTGCGCGTTTAATCATGGGTGCGCGATTAGCGCGGGAAATCCGGCCCGTCACGCCCCTTCGCGGCTTGCCCCGTGCCGCGCCGCCGCTTAGGCGTTCGCGGGTGCATCGTGATCGCGTCCTTACCGGCCTTGGCCTGCGCCTGCTCGCCATCCTGATGCTCTCGACCATGGGCGCGCTGATCAAGCTGGCGGAGCGCGGCGGCGCGAACCTGGCCGAGATCATGCTGTTTCGTCAGCTGTTCGCGATCCCCTTCATCCTCGCCTGGATCGCCGCCGGGCCGGGCATGCGGTCGATCCGCACGCGGCACTTCGGGCTGCACGTAAACCGCACCGTGATCGGGCTCACCGGCATGGTGTTCAATTTCGGCGCGGTGCTGCTGCTCCCGCTGGCCGAAGCGACGACCTTCTCCTTCACTGCGCCGATCTTCGCCACGATCCTCGGCGCGCTGGTGCTGCATGAAAAGACCGGCTGGCGGCGCTGGGCGGCGGTGATCGCCGGCTTCGTAGGCGTGGTGCTGGTCGCGCAGCCGGGCGACGGGCATATCCCGCTCGTCGGCGCGCTGGTCGGGCTGACCGCCGCCTTCTTCGTCGCGCTGATCGCGATCCAGCTGCGTCAGATGGCCAAGACCGAACGGCCGGCGACAACCGTCTTCTGGTTCTCAACGCTGTCGGTCCCGCCGCTCGCCATCGCCTACCCCTTCTTCGCGCNGNNGCACGACNNGCAGACCTTNGCGNTNCTNATCNNNATCGGCNTNNTCGGCGGCGCNGNNCAGCTCGCGCTCACCGCCNCNCTNCGCTTCGCCCCGGTCTCGGCGGTGGTGCCGATGGATTATTCCAGCCTGATCTGGGCGACGCTCTATGGCTATGTGCTATTCGGGGTGCTGCCCAGCCAATGGACCTGGATCGGCGCCCCGATCATCGTCGCCAGCGGCCTCTACATCGCCTGGCGCGAGCAGCGGCTGGGGCTAGCGCGCCGGGCGGGGCCGGTTGAGGCGGTTGCGGATGTGGATGACGATTAGCGGGGGTCATGGGGCGATGTCCGTTTTCGGGGTCCAGCAATGTGCTCGGGTACGACTTCAATTGCGTGGAAAGAGGACCAGAGACGGCTCAGTCTCCGTAATCGCGAATGTCACCGCCGATCCTAGCCTGCACGCGGCGTAGCGCGTCGACGACTAGTTGCTTCGCGTCGTAATCCCATAGGCGTCCGGAATAATCCGCCATAATCATGTATGGTCCGCGCTGGCCGTCCGGATCGTCAGCATCATCCTCTTCGGTTGTAGCGACGTATAGCCAACCAATTGGGTCTGTGCCGTTAGGGCCGAAGACTGTCTTTGCTGACCCTAGCTGATTCGGAAACTCGAAGGCCAATCCATCGAGCGCAAGCTGCTCGCTTACAATACCTTCAAGAAAAACGGACCTCATGCGAACGGCATATCATTGTGTCCGGTTCATCACACGCCTTTTTGGCTTTCCGCTAATGTCCGCAATGGGGTCGTTAGCCCGAAGCCAGCTAACGGATTGAACCCACGCTAACCCGCAGCCGCGCCCCGCAACGCCAACCTACGCGCCACCACCCCTGCGATACACCAGCATCAGATTATTCGCCGGCATCGCAACCCGCCCGGTGCGCGCGAAGCCCCATTCCGCTGCAAGCCGGTCCACATCCGCCACATCGCGCAGCCCCCATTCCGGGTCACGCGCCTTGAGCGACTCATCGAACGCCAGATTGGACTCCGCCGTCGCCACCCCCGCCTCACGATAGGGGCCGTAGAGGATCAGCGGGCCGCCCGGCGGCAGCAGCACGGCGCACGCGCGGAACAGCCCCACCGTCGCCGCCCATGGACTGATATGCACCATGTTGATGCACAGCACCGCATCGGCGGCCGCGATCGGCCACTCCCCCGCGGCCGCGTCGATCGCCAACGGCGGAGCGACATTGGCCAGCCCTGCGCACCACGACGCGATCGACGCCCGCGCCGCCGCATCGGGATCGCTGGGGACGAAGGTCAGGTCCGGAAACCGCTCGGCAAAATACGCCGCATGCTCTCCGCTCCCGCTCGCGACCTCCAGCACCGTGCCGCGCTCCGGCAACAGCGCCGTCAGCTCCGCCGCGATTGCCTCGCGGTTGCGCAGCGTCGCTGGCGCATGCTTGCGCACCGCGCCGTCATCCTCCGCGACGATCCACGGCGTCGGATCGCTCATTTGGGCGCGCAGGCGGAGCGGTCACCCGCCTTGCACCGGGCGACCTGTGCCTCCCATTCGGCGCGCACCCGTGCGGCCTCGGCCTCGCGCCGCGCCACATCCGCGCGCCATGCGGCCATCTTCGCCTCATGCTCGGCCTTTTGCCGCGCCAGATAGAGTTCGTAGTCGGTCTTGCGCTCCAGCGTGATGCGGGCGACGCGATCCGCCTCCGCCTGATCGCGCTGCCGCTGGGCGTCATAGGATCGCTGCGCTTCGATCCGGTCCGCATCCTGTTCGGCCTGCGGAATGCGCGGGTCTTGCCCCGCCATCGCCGGTGCCGTCATCATCATCGCCACGATCAGAGCCAGTGCGCCGCGCATCATCGCCTCCCCAAATGCCAAACGGGCGGCGACCGAAGCCACCGCCCGCCTGGGAGCCAGGTTAGATCGAAATCCAACCCGGTGAAACAGTCGAACGCAGTTACTCGGCGGCTTGGGCCTGGGCGGGCTCCTTCCACACCAGCACCGGCTTGCGCGCGGCCAGCGTCTCGTCGAGGCGGCGGCGCGGTGCGAAGTGCGGTGCGGTCTTGAGCGCGGCGTCGCCCGCCTTCGCGCGCTGTGCGACCGAACGGAAGGCGCCGATGAACTGGTCCAGCGCCGCCTTGCTCTCGGTCTCGGTCGGCTCGACCAGCATTGCGCCGTGGACGACCAGCGGGAAATAGACCGTCATCGGGTGGAAGCCCTCGTCGATCAGGCCCTTGGCGATGTCGAGCGTCGAGAAGCCCTCGGCCAGCCCACGGTCGCTGAAGATCGCCTCATGCATGCACGGCCCGCTGTTGGCAAAGGGCGCGTCGAGCACGTCCTCCAGGCTGCGCAGGACATAATTGGCGTTGAGCACGCTGTCCTCGGCGACCTGCTTCAGGCCATCGGCGCCGTGCGACAGGATATAGGTCAGCGCGCGGGTGAACATGCCCATCTGGCCATGGAACGAGACCATGCGGCCAAAGCTGGAGCCGTGATGCTCGCCCGCGGTCTCCTCTTCGACCAGCACGAAGCGGTCGCCCTGGCGTTCGACGAACGGCAGCGGTGCGAAGGGTGCCAGCGCCTCCGACAGCACCACCGGCCCCGACCCCGGCCCACCGCCGCCATGCGGGGTGGAAAAGGTCTTGTGCAGGTTGATGTGCATCGCATCGACGCCCAGGTCGCCGGGGCGCACCTTGCCGACGATCGCGTTGAAGTTCGCGCCGTCGCAATAGACGTATCCGCCGGCGGCATGGACCGCGTCGCTGATCGTCTTGAGATCCCGCTCGAACAGGCCGCAGGTATTGGGGTTGGTGATCATCACCCCCGCCACGTCCGGCCCCAGCCGCGCGGTGAGTGCCGCGACATCGACGCGCCCGTCCGGGGTCGCCGGAATATCCTCGACCGTGAAGCCCGCGAACGCCGCCGTCGCCGGGTTGGTGCCGTGCGCGCTTTCGGGGACCAGCACCACGCGGCGATCCTCGCCACGCGCTTCCAGCGCCGCCTTGATCGCCAGGATGCCGCACAGCTCGCCATGCGCGCCCGCCTTGGGCGACATCGCCACGGCCTTCATGCCGGTCAGCGTGACCAGCCAGTGCGCCAGCTGGTCGATCACCTCCAGCGCGCCCTGCACCGTGTCGATCGGCTGCAGCGGGTGGATATCGGCAAAGCCCGGAAGCCGCGCCATCCGCTCGTTGAGCCGCGGATTATGCTTCATCGTGCAACTGCCCAGCGGGAAGAAGCCGAGGTCGATGCCGTAATTCTGGCGCGACAGGCGGGTGTAATGCCGCACTGCCTCAGGCTCGCTCAGGCCCGGCAGGCCGATGTCGCTGATGCCGCTCCAGCCCGCCCAGCCGCGAGGTTGCCTTAGGCGCTTCGGCGAAATCGACGCCGGTCGTGTCGAGCGAACCGATCTCGAAGATCAGCGCCTCCTCCAGCATCAGCGCGCGGTTGCCGGTGAAGGTCGCTACAGCCTCGCCCTCGACCGCGTTCATCTGCGGACGCCAGCCGCTCTGATTCAGTGCCATTTGCTTAAATCCCGCTCAGGCTGAGCTTGTCGAAGCCCTGCCCTTCTACTTCGGAGGAAAAGGACTGCCCTTCGACAATGACCAAGTGGAACGTCCCCCGGACGTTCCAGCCAAAGCCGGGGGCTTTGGCGACTTGGTCATCAGGGCGAACGGAGTATGGAATGTTCATGCCAGCACCTCCGCAAGTGCGGCGGCAAGGGTTTCGACATCCTCCGCCGTCGTGGTTTCGGTAACCGCGACGACCAGGCCGTTCTCCAACGCCCCCTCGCCCGGATAGAGACGGCCCAGCGACACGCCGGCGAGGATGCCCTTGTCGGCGAGTTCACGCACGACCGGGCGCGCTTCCTTGGGCAGCTTCAGCGTGAATTCGTTGAAGAAGGTCGGCGTCACCAGCTCGACCCCCGGCACCTGCGCCAGCCGGTCCGCCGCCGCGCTCGCGCCAGCATGGTTGAGCGCCGCCAACTGCCGCAGCCCCTTCTCGCCCAGCAGCGTCATGTGCACCGACCATGCCAGCGCGCACAGCACGGATGAGGTGCAGATGTTCGACGTCGCCTTCTCGCGCCGGATATGCTGCTCGCGGGTCGAGAGCGTCAGCACGAAACCGCGCTTGCCCTCGGCATCCACCGTCTCACCGGTCAGGCGGCCCGGCATCTGGCGGACGTACTTTTCCTTGCAGCCGAACAGGCCGACATAGGGCCCACCGAACTGCAGGCCGACGCCGATCGACTGGCCNTCGCCNACGACGATGTCCGCGCCCATCTCGCCCGGCGACNNNATCGCGCCCAGCGCCACNGGCTCGGTNACNACNGCGACCAGCAGCGCCTTCTTCGCCTGGCACGCNGCNGCGAGNTCGGANAGGTCGGNAATGCGGCCGAGAATGTCGGGATANTGNACNACNACGCACGAGGTNTCGTCGTCGATCANGNCGATCAGCNTCGNCGGTNTCNGGCTCGGCGGTCAGCTCNGGNANCGCGGTCACCAGCGTGTCGCCGGTGTANTTNGCCATNGTGTTGGCGACCGAGACNTANTGCGGGTGCAGCCCGCCCGACAGGATCGCCTTGCCGCGCTTGGTGATGCGCCGCGCCATGCCGATCGCCTCCCAGCACGCGGTCGAGCCGTCATACATCGACGCGTTGGCGACATCGGTGCCCAGCAGGCGCGCGACCTGAGTCTGGAACTCGAACATCACCTGCAGCGTGCCCTGCGCGATTTCCGGCTGGTAGGGCGTGTAGGCGGTCAGGAACTCGCCGCGCTGGATGATGTGATCGACGCTCGCCGGGACGTGATGCTTGTAGGCGCCACAGCCGAGGAAGAAGGGCGCGCTGCCCGCCGACAGGTTCTTCGCCGCCAGTTTCGACATGTGCCGTTCGACCGCCAGCTCGCTGGCATGCATCGGCAGCCCCGCGACCGGTCCGGACAGGCGCGCGCTTTCGGGAACATCGGCGAACAGATCATCGATCGTCGCAGCATTGACCGCGGCGAGCATCGCCTGCCGGTCGGACGGGGTAAGGGGAAGGTAGCGCATCGGAATTCCCGTCGCCCCGGCGGAGGCCGGGGCCGCTATCGGTAGGGCGCATGCTCCGCCACGGAGCGGCCCCGGCCTCCGCCGGGGCGACCCCGGCCTTCGCCGGGGCAAGCGCGCGATTAGAGCTTGCTCACGAAATCCGCGTACGCGCTCTCGTTCATCAGCCCGTCGAGCTCGCTCGTGTCGCTCAGCGTCATCTTGAAGAACCAGCCATCGCCCTCGGGATCCTCGTTCACCAGCGCAGGGCTCTCCTCCAGTGCCGGGTTCCCCTCGATCACCGTGCCGGAAACTGGCGCATAGACGTCGCTCGCCGCCTTGACGCTCTCGACCACGGCGGCGTCGTCGCCCTTGGTCACTTCCTTGCCCTCTTCAGGGACCTCGACGAACACGATGTCGCCCAGCTGGCTCTGCGCGTAGTCGGTGATGCCGACGGTCGCGATTTCGCCGTCGAGTTCGATCCATTCATGATCTTCGGTGAAGTAACGGCTCATTTCATGCCTCCCTGTCGGACATAGCGGTGGGGGACGAAGGGCATCTGCACCACTTCGCCATGATGGATCTTGCCGCGCTGGCTCAGCGTCACGCGCGTGCCGATTTCGGCCATCGCGGTCGGCACATAGGCCATCGCGATCGGCTTCTGGACGGTCGGGGCAAAGCCGCCGCTGGTGACGCGGCCGACTTCGTTGCCCTGTTCGTCCAGCACCAGCGCGCCCTCGCGCACCGGCTGACGCCCCTCGACGATCAGGCCGACGCGGCGCTGGATCGGGCCATGCTCGCGCTCGTGCAGGATGCGTGTCGCACCGGGGAAGTTCGCTTCCTCACGCCGCCGCTTGCTCGCGACCGCGAAGTTCAGCGCCGCCATGATCGGCGTCCTCTCGGGGTCGAGGTCATGTCCGTAGAGCGGCAGGTCCGCCTCCAGCCGCAGCGAATCGCGCGCGCCCAAACCGATCGGCTTCACCTCGGGCTCGCCGCACAGCAGGTCGGCGACCTTGGCCGCCTGATCCGCGGGGATCGATATTTCGAATCCGTCCTCGCCGGTATAGCCCGAGCGGCTGATATAGGCTGGCACGCCGCCGATCTCGAACTTGCCGCCCTTCATGAACACCAGCGCGTCGAGCGGGTATTCGCCCGTCACATGGCGCTTGAGCGCGTCGAACGCCTTCGGACCCTGCAGCGCCAGCAGCGCATGCTCGTCCATATGGTTGATCTCGATATCGTCGGGCAGATGCTCGCGCAGATGGGCGATGTCGTCCCATTTGCACGCGCCGTTGACGACCATGTAGATGCCACCCGGCCAGCGGCTGAACATCAGATCATCCAGAATCCCGCCATTCTCGGCCAGCAACAGCGAATATTTCTGCTGCCCCACCGCGACGCCCGCGACATCGGCGGGGATCAGCTTTTCCAGCTCGGCGTCGAGCCCTTCGCCCGACAGCAGAAGCTGCCCCATATGCGACACGTCGAACAGCCCGGCCGATTCGCGCACCCACAGATGCTCGGCCATGATGCCTTCATACTGGACCGGCATCTCATAGCCCGCGAACGGCACCATCCGCCCGCCGCGCGCGCGGTGCCACGCATCGAGCGGGAGCAGCATCAGTTCTTCGACGAAATCGGGCTCGCCCGCTACGGAATCAGGGGTGTGGGTCACGGAACGCGCTCCAGAATAGACGACGGAACGCCGCACCGCGCGGCCATTCATCCGTCGCCCCCTCTGTCACGGGAACCTGAGAGCTTTGATCCCGGCGCGTGTCCGGGACTTACCCCTTCGGTGGCTCACCCCTGACGGAGCAAGCGCTTTCCAGAGTGTCGTGGCCCGCGCGGTCCCTGGTGCCTGAGAGATTCCGGGGCGGTTGCTCCTTCGGCGTTCCGGGCCGCAAGACCCGCAAACTCTCCCGCGCGTGCCTTCACCGGTTGCCCGATGCCGACGCAGCCGGAATGCTGCGCCGCACCGTTCGAGTCAATCGCGAAGTTGTCCACAGTCGTCGCCCCGGCGCAGGCCGGGGCCGCCCTGTTCGACGCGACGCCTCCGCCACAGGCCGGCCCCGGCCTTCGCCGGGGCGACGGATAGATTACCGCGTCGCGTTATACTTCAGCTGCGCATCGGTCAGCTGGAAGCCCACCAGCGCCTCGAACGTCGCGCGCAGCACGGCCTGCCGCACTTCGGGCCGCGCCAGCGGATCGAGCGCCGCGGTCTCGTCGCCCGCCTTGCGCTTCGCCAAAATCTGGCGGCGAATATCCTCCGGCAGCGTCGCGGCCGCGCGTGAGACATAGGCGTTGGCAGTTCCCGTCGCCTGCGCCCGCGCCTGCCCCGGCTCGAATCGCAGCGTCACCTGCGCCACGCGCTTCGACACGACCGACGTGCCGCCCTGAACGACGGTCACGAAATAGGGCAGCGTCACTTCGCGCGCACCCTCGGTCGAGCGGCGGCTGGCCTGCACCTCGAAGGCGATGTCGCTGCGGATCATCTCGCCGCTGTCGTCGCAGTTGGACGTGACGTTGGTCATCGTCGCGGTCACGTCGATTGCGCTCGCCGCCGTGCTGTCGGCGGGGTTGAACAGGGTGATGTCGCCGGTCCCGGCCGGCACGCCGACGCGCGGGCAGGCGGAGCGGACTGCGGTGATGCCGCCCTCGGCAATGTCGCCCTCACGGGAACAGGCGGCGAGCGCCAGTGGAATCGATGCGGCAAGCGCGAGTTTGCGAACGTTCAACTGGGGCACCTTTCCCGAACAAGACATGCCCGCCCCCACCATCTCTGGCAGGCCCGGCGCGGCGGCGGGCACCATAGGCAGCGCTTTGCCTTCCCGCAACGGCCATCCCGCGCCTTTCACAGCCGCCCCGGATCGCGTAAGGGGGCCGCGATGACCGACACCCAAAAGCCCGTCCTCGAACTCCTCATCGCCGCGCCGCGCGGCTTTTGCGCCGGAGTGGACCGCGCGATCCAGATCGTCGAACGCGCGATCGAACTGCATGGCGCGCCGGTCTATGTTCGCCACGAAATCGTCCACAATAAATATGTGGTCGATACGCTGAAGGCAAAGGGCGCGATCTTCGTCGACGAACTCGATCAGGTGCCCGACGGCGTCCATGTCGTCTTCTCGGCACATGGCGTCCCCAAATCGGTCCCCGCCGCCGCGCAGAATCGCGGTCTGTCCTATTTCGACGCCACCTGCCCGTTGGTGTCCAAGGTGCATCGTCAGGCCGAACGGCTGGTCGCGGCCGGGCGCCACATCCTGTTCATCGGCCATGAAGGGCATCCCGAAGTGATCGGCACCTTCGGCCAGGTCCCCGACGGCGCAATGACGCTGATCGAGACCGAGGCGGACGCCGAGAGCGTCGCGCCGGCCGAACCGGGCAACCTCGCCTTCCTGACCCAGACGACGCTGTCGGTGGACGACACCGCGTCGATCCTGGCGATCCTGCAGCGGCGCTTCCCCGATATCGTCGCGCCCAAGGCCGACGACATCTGCTACGCCACGTCGAACCGTCAGGCGGCGGTGCGCGCGATCGCCGGATCGTGCGACCTGGTGCTGGTAATCGGCGCGCCCAACTCGTCCAACTCGCTGCGCCTCGCCGAAGTGGCGGAGCGCGAGGGGACGACGTCGAAACTGATCCAACGCGCCGACGATCTGGATTTCGACTGGCTGGCCGGGATCGGCACGCTGGGCATCACCGCCGGCGCTTCCGCCCCGGAAGTGCTGGTGCGCGAAGTGATCGACCGCATCGCGACGCGCTACGACGTGACCGAGCGCATGGTCGAAACCGCGCAGGAAACGATCACCTTCAAACTGCCCAAGGGGCTTGAGGCGGCGTGAGCCTAGCCAAGTCGCATGGCCGTCACCCCCGCGGAAGCGGGGGCCCATCTCCTTCGCCCTCCACAAGCACAACTGCGGTTGCGTACGCGGCGATTGCGGGAGATGGCTCCCCGCTTTCGCGGGGATGACGGGGGAAGCTTAATGGCAGTCTACACACAGGTCCCGGCCGAATCGCTCGCCGCGTTCCTGGCCCGCTATGACGTCGGCGAGCTGGTCTCGGCCAAGGGCATCGCCGAGGGGGTCGAGAACAGCAATTACCTAGTCGACACCACCAAAGCCCGCTTCATCCTGACGCTCTACGAAAAGCGCGTCGATGCGGGCGACCTGCCCTTTTTTCTCGACCTGCTCGCGCATCTGGATGCCAAGGGGCTGAAGGTGCCGCCCGCGATTCCCGACCGCGACGGCGTGGCGATCCAGACGCTGGAGGGCCGCCCGGCGTGCCTGATCAAGTTCCTGTCGGGCGTGTCGCTCTCCCACCCCACCCCGGCCCAGGCCGAAGCCGCGGCGCGCGCCATGGCCGACATGCACGCCGCCGTCGCCGATTTCGAACAGGACCGCCCCAATTCGATGGGTGTCGACAGCTGGCGCCCGCTATTCGACCGCTGCGGCGACAGCCTCGACCAGATCGCGCCGGGCCTGCACGCCGAACTCGGGGCCGCGCTCGACCGCGTGCTGGCGGCGTGGCCGCGCGAGGGCTTCGATCGCTGCGCGATCCATGCCGACCTGTTCCCCGACAATGTGCTGATGCTCGGCGACACCGTCACCGGCCTGATCGACTTCTATTTCGCCAGCACCGATTTCCGCATCTACGACCTCGCCGTGATGCACAGCGCGTGGAGCTTCGATGCGACCGGCGCGACCTATCACGCAGAGATCGGCGACGCCCTGCTGCGCGGCTATGCATCGCGCTTCCCGCTGAGCGAGGCCGAACGCGCCGCCTTCCCGCTACTCGCCAGTGGGGCGTGCATCCGCTTCGCTTTGTCGCGGGCGTTCGACTGGATCAACACCCCGGCGGACGCGCTGGTGACGCGCAAGGACCCGCTCGCCTATGTCCGCCGCCTCCGTCACTATGAAAGCATGAGCCGTCCTGCATGACCACCGAACTCCCCCTCGTCGAAATCGCCACCGACGGCGCGTGCAAGGGCAATCCCGGGCGCGGCGGCTGGGGCGTGCTGCTGCGCGCCGGGACGACCGAGAAGGAGCTGTCGGGCGGCGAAGCGCACACCACCAACAACCGCATGGAGCTGATGGCGGCGATCCAGGGGCTGAAGGCGCTCAACAAGCCGTGCCGGGTCAAACTGTCGACCGACAGCCGCTACGTCATGGACGGCCTGACCAAGTGGATCAAAGGCTGGCAGCGCAACGGCTGGCGCACCGCTGACAAGAAACCGGTCAAGAACAGCGACCTGTGGATCGAACTCCTCGACGCCGCCAAGCCGCACCGCATCGAATGGCAATGGGTCAAGGGCCACGCCGGCCACCCCGACAACGAACGCGCGGATCAGCTCGCGAGCGACGCGGCGCTGCGGAGTTAGGGCGGAGGGCGGGGTTTGGGGTGGTAGCCACCGCCCCCACCCCGTCATGCTGAACTTGTTTCAGCATCCACCCTTCCACACGCTGCTCCGCCGCTTGCGAGGACGTGGATCCTGAAACAATTTCAGGATGACGGAGTAAAAAGACAGAAGCGTCTGTAACTGGGTGGGAAGCGGTCATTACCCGCTCCGCTTGGCGTCATCCGTGTGATATCCGAACGGCATGCCGATATCTGTATTTGAAAATCGCGTCGAAGAACCGGTCACATTCATCTTGGAACCGGGCGAGGTGCAATACGCACTGCCGCCCCTTGCTCGAATTGGCATCCGATACTCATTTGGCCCCGGCGCGGTTGATCGCACCTTCGCCGATATTGGACATTGCACAATCCGGTTCTGGTGCGACAGCGAAGTGCGGGACGTTGAAATCGTCCAGCCCAATGCTTTCGACCTCTTGCTGTGGGATATATGCGTGAAGGGCGGCTGCTGCGGCGGGCCTGCGACTCACGTCACGGACTTGCTACCCTCACAGGGCGTCGTCACAGCTGAGGACTTTGCAAGGTTGGTAATTCAAGCGGAGGAAGGCGGCAGCAATGAGGAGTGGCTGGCCGCCAAATTCATAGAGCGCATGGGTAGCTCGTCCGTGCGGGCCGAAACATTGGTGCAAAATCTCAGCAATCCCTTCGATGCCGACGCTGGCTGAATGTCGTCTATGGCGTAGTCAGCCGCCACCCAACTTCCACTATCATTCCGGCCTCGCGCCGAAATCCACTTCACCACCAAAATTGTCCGATCGGCACGTCCCCACCGTTGCACGCGTTCGACATTTTCCTCCGCGAAAGCGACACCCGCCCGCTGCTCCATGACGCGAAGATCGTCGACATCGTCGCATTACGTTTTTGGCAGCACGCTCCGCACGAGCCTGTACTCGCCCGTTCCACGCTTCGCGCCAACGCGCCGCCCACGCGAAAACCCGCGAAAAACAGCCAGAAACCGCTGCCCGCTTTCCTACACGAACCTATTTGGTTATAGACGTCCGCGCGCCACAGCAGACGGAGCCCAAATGAACACACGCAACACGACGCGCCGCAAACGCAACGCGCCGCCTCGCCTCACCCCTCTTCGACCGGCGCGTCGGGGCCGTTCTTCTTGATCGAATCGATCGCGTTCTGCGCGCCGGCCTTGCTCGAATAGCCCTCGGTCCAGAACATCACTTCGCTGTTGTACTTGAACTTGGCGACATATTCGCCGGCCTTGTTCTGCTCGATCACGAACTTGTGGGCCATGTCATGCTCCTTCGTTGCGAAGTCCGAACGATAGCAAAGCCGCGCGGCGCGTCCAGCCGTTCAGCCGCGAAACCGCTGGATCGAATAGCGTTCGGGGTCGAGATGCGCGACCATCGGGTCGGGCGCGGTGCGCAGCAGCATCGCCGCCGCCAGCTTCGACGCGGCGGGGGCAGTCTGGATGCCGAAACCGCCCTGCCCGGCGCACCAGAAGAGCCCCGGCACGAGCGGGGTCGAAGCCATAGACCGGCTTGCGATCGGGGGCGAAGCTGCGCAGCCCCGCCCATTTGCGCTCGACTGCCTCGATCCGCCAGTCGACGGCGCTCTGCAGCTTGTCGATCGCGATCGCGACGTCGAGCTCATCGGGCGCCGCATCGCACGGGATGCTCGGAATCTCGTCGTGGGGAGAGAGCCACAGCCGCCCCGCCTCGGGCTTGAAGTAGAACCGGTCGCGCGCGTCGGTCACCAGCGGCAGCGCTGCCGTCGCCGGGGGATCGACGCGCAGCTGGACCATCGTCCGGCGCAGCGGCGTCACCCCGATCGCCGAAGCCCCAGCCAGTTGCGCCACCGGATCGGCCCAGGCCCCCGCCGCGTTGACCAGCACATCGCCCTCGAACACGCCCGCGCGTGTTTCGACCCGCCAATGCCCCTCGCGCTTCGCCCCGGTCACATTGGCGGAACAGACCAGCTCCGCGCCGCCACGCCGCGCCAGAGCGAGCCAGGCCGCGTGCAACCGCGCGACGTCGATGTCGGAACAGGTCGGGTCCCACAGGCCCTCGCTCCATTCGGGGCGCAGGCCGGGACAGCGCGTCGCCGGGTCGGTTTCGGTCAGCGTCACTCCTGCCGCCGCGAACGTCTCCGCGAATCCGTCCAGCACCTGCCGGTCGGCGCGTGCGGCGATGAACAGCTGCCCGCGCGGCGTCAGGAAGCTCTCGCCGCCCATCTCCGCAGGCGGATCGATCAGGAACGGGTGCGATGCGATCGACAGCGGCTGGATGTCCGGTCCGCCATAGGTTTCGGACCAGAAGGCGGCCGAGCGGCCGGTGGCGTGATAGCCCGGCTGCGTCTCCGCCTCGATCATCAGCACGCGCGCATGGGGGGCGACCCGCGCGGCAAGGCTGGCGCCGGCGATCCCGGCGCCGATGATCACGATGTCGTACCGGCTCATTTCCTCGGCGCGTACGCCTCCAGAAAGCCGTCGATTTCACTGATGGCGCGATCGCGCACGGAATCGATCTCCCGCAGAATCTCGTGCGCGCTTTCGTTGCCGAAGCGCACGACGCGCGCATCGGGGAGTTTGGCGAGCATGGCAAGCCCTGCCTTCGCATCGACCAGTCCGTCCGCCTCCGCGACCAGCGCGAGCAGCGGCACGTTCATCGCGGCCAGCGCCGGGCTGTCGCGCAGTTCGCGGGTCGATCGGAACGCCTCGATCAGCCATGTCCAGCTGGGCGGACCGGTGACGTTGGCGGGGTTCGCCTGCTGCCACCACAATTCGTCCTGATAGCGGTCGCGGTCATGGGTCAGCAGCGATTGCCGCGACTCGATCGTATAGGGCCGCTCATTCGCCTTCCATGCGGCGCGGGCCGGATTGCCGAGGCTGCCCATCAGCCGCGCGAACCGCTCGCCGACCGCGGCGAGGCCGAGCGGCGACTTGAGGCCCAGCATCGGCGCGACCAGCACCGCCGCGTCGGGCCTGATCGCCCGCTCGACCAGTGCGCGCAGCACCAGATGCCCGCCCATCGAATGCCCCATCACGACGTGCGGGCCGGGCGTCGATGCCTGCCATTCGCGCGCGAAGCTGCGATAGTCGGCGATATAGTCGGCGAAATCCCGGATATGGCCGCTCGTCGCGCCGTCGATGCGGCCCGATCCGCTCTGCCCGCGCCAGTCGAACCAGGCGATGTTCCAGCCCTGCGCCTGCCAGTGCGCCAGCGTTTCCAGATACTTCTCGACGACATCGCCGCGGCCGCCCTGGAACAGGATCGATCCGCGTGGCGCCCCCGGGGCTGGCCAGTCGAACCGCCGCAACGGCCAACCGTCCTCTGCATGCCAGACCCCGATTGCGGCCCCTGCCGGGATCGCCCGGCGATCGAATGGTGAAGACGCCATTTGGACTGGTTACGTTTTGGAAAGCCCCCTCGTCTAGGCATTAGTCGACATGGGGGCGGTTGCATCTTTGATTCTGCTGGCCGTGCTGGGCCTGCTTCTGGTCTCCGCCGGGATCGAAGATGCGCGCAAGCGTGAGATCGCCAACTGGAAGAACGCCGCCATCGCGCTGCTTGCGGTGCCGTGGTGGATCGCCAACGGGCTGGCCTTCTGGCCGGACATCGTCATCCAGATCGGCATCGCGCTGGCAGTCTTCGCCTTGTTCGCCGCGGCCTTCCACTTCGGGATGATGGGCGGGGGCGACGTCAAGATGATCGGCGCCCTCGCGCTCTGGTTCCCGTTCCTGCCGCTGGTGACGATGCTGATCATCATGTCGCTGGCCGGCGGCGCCATCACCGTGCTGATGCTGATCGACAAATGGCTGCGGCGCCAGACCGCCCAGCCGGAGGTGCCGTACGGCATCGCGATCGCCATCGCCGCACTGCTCACACTTCGCGAACCGATTCTTAACCAGTTCTCGTGAATGATTAACGCCGGTGAAACCCGGTCCTGAAGACTGAAAGGCCTGAGACGTCATGGATGGACGGAAGATCATTTTGCTGGTGGGTGCGCTGATCATCGCCGCCGTCACTGCATTCATGGCCCGGACCCTGATGGTCGGGACCCCTGCCCCCGTCGCCGATGCGGCGCCCAATGCCGGCGGCCCGCCGCCGATCCAGGGGGTCGAGGTTCTGGTCGCGACCAAGGCGCTGCCGGTCGGCACGATCCTGGGACCGGAGTCGATCAAGTTCGTTCCCTGGCCCGAAGAGCTGGTCGAGGGCGCCTATTACCGCAAGGCGGATACCGATCTGAAAGCGCTGCAAGGCACCGTGGTCCGCTTCGCGGTCCCGGCCGGCCAGCCGATCACGCAGGGCGGGCTGGTCAAGCCCGGCGATCGCGGCTTCCTCGCCGCGGCGCTCGGCCCGGGCATGCGTGCCGTGACGGTGCCGGTTTCGGCCCAGAGCGCGGTCGCGGGCTTCGTTTTCCCGGGCGACCGGGTCGATCTGCTGCTGACCCAGACCGTGGCCGGCGGCGGCGACGGCCCGCCGCTCAAGGCATCGGAAACCGTGCTGCGCAACCTGCGCGTGCTCGCCA
>FUFK010535774.1_pt1 | contig 15817 bp, 9 predicted proteins | sample 1021851 | NCBI WGS metagenome assembly FUFK01 (sample SAMEA51879418, study PRJEB19060) | metagenome | reverse complement strand
AGAATCTACCACCCGTGATTGATTCGAATATGTCATTTGATACGCCTTTGATGACTCGTTTATGATTTTCAATCTTCTCATTTACGATGTTGAACGCATCCATCAATGCAATTCGTGTCGAGTCATCCTTCAATTCTTTTTTGATTCGATTTGGTGTCAAGCCAACACCATCGTCTCCAACAAATGTTCTGATTGTTGCCAACGCTTGAGCCAACCGATCGTCTACACTCTTGTAGCCACCCAAAGATATGGTCGCTTTTTCCAGTAGGCGAGCTCCCTCTACAGACGTGAGAAACTGGATTCGCGAAACACCGCCGGGAATCTCGAACTGATATCGACGAGTCTTGACGTCCGGGTCATCTAAACCGGCAACTTTTCCGGATTGCGTCAAGATTTCATCGGAACCAGCAAGAACCTCCAATTCATCTCGAGTCAGTCGAGCGGAATCCGGAACCCGCTGACGTCGTTTTTTGGCCTCTTGTTGAGCAAATCGAAGGCCAATACGTTTCTTTTCTACATCTGTAAGATCGGTAAGAAGAGAACCGATGCCATCTCTCGTGCTTGTACCAACAATGAGATCGACCTGTTCGTCCGTAAAGTTGTACTTGATGACGTTCCGCAACTTGTCGTAGATGTCATTGATGGTTGCTTCAGGGTCTTCTTTCCGTGCTTTACGAGCAGTTTCAATCAGTTCGGAGCGGATGTTTTGTAGGTTTTTGCTCCTGCGACGAATGATTTCTCTAAACTCTGGACGCACGGCGTCGTCCATCGGAGTCTTCAAGTTGAATGTTTCATCGAGTTGCTTGAGAACTTCTCTTACACCTGGTAGCTCTTTGCTGAAATCCAGCGTGGAGTTTTTCATGGTGCGAAACAAAGCGTATCCCAAAGATTTGGGAATACGGTCGCTGTACAACGAACGACGACTTACGGGGCCACCCTCTAAGTCCAACATAAGCTTGATGACCTGATTGTAGTCCTCAAACGAAACTTTGGAGAGATTCGCTCCTGCACCGGTCAGTTGAGTCGGTATCTTGCGGCCAATGAAAGGCTCCGATTGCATACGTGCCAAAAGGACGGCGAACCTTGCTTGTTGACCTTGATTCAAAGTCAGTGTCTCGGTTTCTGCGTCTGCGATTCCCCTGAGCTTCTTGGCATCCAGATACGTACGCTTCGACAGGCGTTTATGATTTTCGATGCCCAAAGTCGTAGCCATACGGGCGTTCACACGACGCTGTACCGACTCAGCTGTAGCTGATGTCGTGGCGGTCGCACCAGTCAACTTGACCATATCGATGCCACCAATCAACGCGCGAGATTCTCGTCTTTTCAAGTCTTCTGCTAAGACATACGCAATGGTCTTTGTGTACAAATCCAAAGCATCGACTTGCTTGATGTCTTTGCTGATACCCACACCTTGTCGAACGTAGCTTGGGTGGGTGTCGACATCAAAGAACGATTTCTGACCAACTTTTCTTCGTCGTTCTTGCACCAATACAGTATCAAGGTCCTCTTCAACAAAAACCTTTTGGTCAGAGCGTGCGTACTTACGCATGTTCATATCGACCAAATCGTTGCGGAACCAAAGGTCAGGACGCAAAAAGTTATCTATTTTTCCTCGTATCGTTAAATCCGGAACGACACCGTTGGCCTCGCCTCTGAAGCGAGCGAACATTGCTTGGAGGTTGTGATACAAGTCGGCAGCGTATCGAGCGTTTCCAGAGATGTCACCGGACCCCTCGACCATCGAACGAATCATCAACTCAACTTCGTTGGCGCCGTTTTTGGTGAGCTTTCGTGCAATCTTACGAGTTTTTGCTTTGTTCTCAGTCGAACCGACGTGACCAAAAAATGTGCTCGACCACTTTCGACCCATAATGTCGATAATGGACTCTGCATCATTGTTCAGCAGTCGATTGAACTCACCAGTGCGGAATGTTTCCAACACATTGTTCAAGCTGCCGTCGGACATGTTGAAGATTTCGTCGCCGGATTTACCTACCTGAAATCTGTTTCCAACGAATGTCTCGGTGCCATCCTCTGCCTTTTGGGTGACCTTCTTTACCTTGAGCCCTGCAAAAAAGTCTTCGGGGGACTCATACGCTTTGAATCCCTTGTCGAAGGCCACAGAAACCGCTCGGTTTTCGAGGATGGCCAACAACACGGCCTTCTGTTGTTCGTCCAACTGACCCTTTTGAATCAAGTCGTCAATCTTGGCGACTGCTGACTTGTATCCCTTGGACTGTCGGAGTTCGAGAGTCTCCATGTCACCCAACACGTAGCCGGACTTGAGATTTCTGAGATACCGATCTCCATTCTCTTGTGCGTGAGCCAACGCGCGTTTCTTGACCTCATTGGCATCAAAACCCGCAGCCTCGAGCGCACGGTCGACTTGCTGTTCGACCTGGAAGGGAAGCAGTCCATCTTTAGCGTCGGCTCCACGTTGGAACAGCTTTTTGCCCTGCTCAGTGTGCGCTGTGTGGTACAGGAACGTCTGGGATGCATGAAACACGGTCTCAAAGACATCTGGCTTGTAGTCACGTTTGATGGCATCCACTGCTGCGTCGAACGACTCACCTTTGTCCATCGCGTTTTTGATTTCTTCGGTGACTCGACGGGCAGTGTACCCAAGGCGAGGGAGCTCCCTGCCCCTGCTATCGAGCGGAACATCAGTCCCTGCGGCATATGCCTCAGCAACCAGCTCATCGTTTCGGAGCACCGTTTGAATCGATTGAGAAGTCAAATCACCATCGGTGATCAACCGTAGTTGCTGAACAGCGTTGTCGACGTTTACGGCTACGTTTTCGACGTAGTTGTACAGAGCGGGTGTCGCACCCGCATAGAATACTTTCCACTTGTTTGGGTTGGCCCAACCACCTTCCATGTTGAACTGCCGAGCAAGTCGAGAACCTCTGTACACAGACTTTGTGGGCGCAGTGATTGGCTTTGCAGCCATCATCTCCCACGGGACCAGAAAGTCCAACAATGCGCCGACTGTGGCGTTTACTTGATACTCCCGGTCACCCCTCTTCGAACCCTTGGCCAGTGCTTCGTTCGTCAGGTGTACCTGAGCTCCAACATTTCCGGTGTTCACATTCGCAAGTACGCGAGCAAAGTATCCTGCATCTGGTGAGCGCAAACCATAGTTGAAGTAGTAGTCAGAGCTCGCCGGGGTCAGTGGCAGGTCACCAGGTAGGCGGGCCTCCAAAAACAACTCTTGAGCCACACCAATCAATCGGAGCACTTTTCCGAACGTGCTCTCTACGACGTACACCTCGTTGTTTACTTCGACCTCTTCGAGCATGGCCTGCTCAAGCTTTGCCATAAACTTCCGAGTTCGTACTCCAGCCTCGCCTTTTGCATCGATCACGCGCTGGGCATCGTCGAGGACGGCGTCAATCAAAGGGTCAAAACTGGGAATGGTTCCCGCCCATACAGACTCAGGAAGGGCGCCGAAAGGAACACGGTTGAGTTGTTTCTGCAGCTTCGCATCCGATCCGCCCTCGGTGACCGTTCGAATAGCCTCTCTCAAAATGGGGATGTCGAACTGCCTGAGCGAGTCAATATCGCTCTCGACAAAACTCTTGAAGACTTCAATGTCTGGCTTCTTGAGTTGAGTGCCTCCGGGCATGTCGTCATAGCTTGCCACTGAAAGCATCTTGGCGAAGTCAGGAGTCAATTGCCGCTTGATTTGGTCTCTTTTCATCCCTGCGTCTTGTGCCTGCTCCAACCTCGAAACGATGGGCTCATAAGACTCTGTGGGCAATGTCAATCGATTGAGTGCTTTGTAGTTCTCTAAGTCTTTGGGCTCTACAAACATCGGCGCAAAGATATTTCCCGGACCAACATGTTCTCCGATTCGCTCAGCAACGGCGGCGCCGTCGGTAAATGGAGCCTTGAAGATGTACGGGATGAAGAACTCTTTATCTTTGTCTTCAGGAGCCCTGCCAAACCAATTGACATCGCCAATGGTTCCCAACAGGCCTTTGAATTCTTTGTCGACTCCAGAGCCAACAATCTCTTCCTTTTTGATTGGATCGGCTCCCTCGAACACAGGCCTGAGTAGCTTAGAGCCGGTCTCCTTGGCTTCATCAACGTCCAACGAAAACACGCTGCCGACAAAGTCATCGATTAGTTTCTGATATTGTTCGGATTGTTTCCTAGTTTCGGCAATCCGCATCTCGGCCCGAGTCAGCCCTCGAAAACTTTCAGGCGTGATTGAAATATCTCTCCGGCCACCCAGTAGCCTCGAGCCTGCTGCGAAAATCGAAGTAGGCTCATCCATCCGTTCACCAGGACCACGAACTTTGTAAGTGATGTTGTCTACGGTGATGCCCTCGTTTTTCAAGATCTCGGTCACCTCACGTTCGATTTGCTCTGGCGTTTTGCCTTGGTCGGCCAAGCCATCCCGAATGTACGAAGCAGCCTCAGCCACAAACTTTTCGGCATCTACTGGCGGTAGAGGCAGTTCAGTTTCGGGAGGAAGACGACCAGTGAGCTGCTCACCAAATCGACTGACAACAGTCCGCGAATCGTCCTCACCAAGCAGACCTGCACTTCTGGGTTGGCTATCTAGCGAATCGAATCCGAAATCAAAATCTGGCAATGCATTGCCGGTGGAAGCCGTCTCGAGCATCGACCCACTNAGCAACTCATCGTCTGTCAGTTCTTCCGACATCTGCTTGTCCTCTTATTGACCCGAGTCTGCTGATTGTTCGGTCAAAGGTGGAGAGCCAGTATCTTCTTCGGCTTCAAGTGCCTTACGGACTTCTGTTTGTATTGTTTGTTCCAACTCTTCGTCCGTCATTTCGGGATCACTAGTCACTGCCTCATAGACGCCAACTGCTACTCCAGTTTTGCCAGCCGTAGTAGCAACGGGAATCAGGTATTCGCCTAAATATGCAAGAAGAGGTTTCAGCCCTGCAGCGCCAGCTGCCAGTGCGGCTGCAGCTCCTGAACCATAGGCCAAAGTGCCACCTAAAACTCCCGTTGCAAGCCCTGCTCCGACGGCCACTCCTTTACTCCGCATCAAATCGTCTCGTTTTTTTCTTGATTTCCTATCGGAGAGCTCGTCCTCGATGGCTTTACGAAGAAGGAACTCTTTATCCTTTGGATTAGATGCAGCTTCAAATTCTTCTTTGCGTTTCATCAGTTTCGCTTTCGCAAACGAGTCTAACTCTGACCCATAGGAGTCTTTGTCGAACAACAAGTCGTCTGGGAACATGTTTTGTTCAGCTAGGCCTCTGATGTCATCCGGGTTCAACAGTTGTATCTTTTTCGTCCTAGCGAACTGCAAATTTGAACTGATTTGAGGTGGTTGAGGTTCCCTTAAATCAACACCGTCAATGATCATAGATGAGTTGTTTTTCTCACCTGTTAGATCGTCAGTTACTTGATTTGTTAGATCGTCCGTTACTTGATTATTTCGGCGTTCTTGGTCACCCAATCCGCTGCCGGTGTTTTGTGTGGTCCCGGTCCCGGACATCGAACGCATCAATGCGTCATCGACTGACTCAACTCGACCCTCTGCTTTAGCCGCAACATCTCTCCAGCTCATTTTATCCCTCCACTCGCTGCTCAGCTTCAAAATCTGGTTGCGTGTATGACTTGCCTGCCGGTGGACCTCGCATTTCACTCATGTCTATTTCAATCGGGTCAGGAAGGGTCAACATGTTTCGGGCCGCAAGCTCGTCTGCAGTGTCTTTCAATCCAAGAAGCTTGAAGTTTAGTTCTTCAGGCAGCCTTTGAGATTCAGGAACCGCGCTGTATCTTTCGATTTCGTTCAGGAACGCATCTCCAACCAAGCCTCGAATCTCAGGTTCAGTAGCGATGACTTTGTTGTACGAATCCGACAACGCTTTCCGGTAATCTGATGCGTTTCTCGTTTCCAAAAACTGGTCGTATGCGTCCGTTGCCTCTTTGATAAAGCCACTGATGACTGCAGTAGGTTGGCTTGCTCGACTTGCCGATTCGATTTGTTCATCCTGCAAACCCATCTCCCAGTTCTGTAGAGCATCAGAAACGTAGTTTGCAGCAGCTCTGCGTTCATTCGGGTCTGCATCAGCCAATCCCATAGACGCGATTTCAGAAAGTTTTCGCACACCAGCAGACAGACCATATCTTCTGTCGCCGAGTCGGATTTCACCAAACTGAGATTCATCGAACATCGGGCTTTCAACCGCTTTCGACATGCGACTCAGGTTCGACAAAATCATATTCGTGTCTTCATCGCTTAGTTCTCTTGAAAACTCAGGGGCGCCTCGGACCTTGAAGATCATATCGCTCTGCTCAAGCACAAAGTCGAAAGGTGATTTTCCGGCTGCACCACGGACGGAAAGGAGCTCTTCGTATGGCTTTGGACCCTCGAATCGGCCTGGCTCCTCACCTGCAGCCAAGACGTCCCGAGCAAACGATGGGTCCACTCGATTCAGTCGCCCAAAATCCTCGACAATCTCCGTGAATCGAGTGGGTCGTCTTGCCACTGGAGCCAGAGCCATGTTGACCTGTGGACCCCTTAGCAACGCCTTGAACTCTGTTTCTGCTTGCTGATAGTCCTCTGTTGCCTTTTTGATTTGCGCGTCGAGGAGTTCAATCTGCGCTGCAAACATTGCTTCAGCTTCTGGTGACGGTGCCATCCCACGTTGGGTGACTGTCCTCGAGCCGCCACCACCGATTCCTGAGCCGTAGAGTTCCTTCTGAGATTGTGTGAGTTCTCCACCTGCAGCGTAAATCTCACGGATTTCGGCTGGAGGCTCGACGTTCTCAAGGACCTGGTCTACCAGTATCTGGATGTCTCGCTGTCCAGAAGCCAACCCTTTAGCGAACTGGCCGATTTTGTTGATCAATCCATCGGCCTTCTCAGCACTGAATCGACTTCGAATCTTATTGACTTCCTGCTCAACGATACGAATGAATGTGTCTCGTTGCTTTTGAGCCTCTTTAAACTCAGAGTCGGTCAGTGCTCTGTTTTCTTCAATCGCTGTTTTTTTAAGTCTGTTGAGCACCACCGCCAAATCTTCACCAGCCGCCTCGATTACTAGTCTTTCGGGTGCGTTATTGAACGCATCCTGTCCCTTCCTGTAATCAGCGACCTTGGCCTCGTTTCTCCTTTTTTGCAGAATCGCATCACGGTTGCTTGATCGGCTTCCACCTGTCCTTGTGCTGACTGACACTCCTTGTCTCGCCTTGACCATGTCCCGGATGATTCGATTCTTGTCTTGAATCAATTCACGCACAAGCTTGAGCTTTGCGCTTGGGTCGGCTGCCTTGAGCTGCATGGCATACCGCTCTTTGTTTTCCTTCGAGCGAATCCCAATGAACTGACCCAGCAGTTGATTGAAGGCAGAGTCGCCACGTTGAAATCGTACGTTGAACTTTGGAGATACTGCCATGGTCGACCCTAATTAAGTTTTGAAAAAACGTGCCACTGTTCCGATGATGCGATCAATATTACCGCTTGACCAACACCTAATTCAACACCATCTGTATCATCAAGCTTGTCATCCTGATACGTCAAAACCCGACAAATCTTGGTTTGATCTTTATCAATACGCTTCACATACACCTTTTGCCCAAGACTCTTAGCGACTGGAGGAAGCGTGTAGGAGATTTTTCGTTTCAGGGCATCCAAGAAGACGATGTTTTCTTGGGTCGTCTTGGGTTCGTTTGTCGACGGCGCTTTGTATGGATTTGTGTAGCTGTCGACTTGTGCAACGTTCCGATTTGGTTGCTCCTCGGTGACTTCATCGTCAGTCGAACCACCACCGATTGCACCGCTCAATTGATTGCCACCAGCTGATACCGAACCTCGAAAGTCCCAAGTGGCGTCCAACTTACAGTTTTCAGGACGTATGGAACCGGGAACGATATTTTCGGTGTCAATGATTCCAGCAGGCAAACGAATCTCTAAGAGGGCCTGCTCCAGCATACGCTTGAAAGCCCCATACTCGCGATGATTTGGCGAGCGGGGGGCCATCAATCCGCCAACCGCTCTTGATCTGCAAGAATAAAGAGCTCACGCACATTGGGATTTTTGTTGTTCTTGGTCTCTTCGAGTGAAAACTGAACCGGCTTGCCTTGTTCTTGGAGGGGTCGATTTGACGCATATGCCAACATGCTTGGATACACCGTCCAAACACCATCTCGAAATCCGTAGAAATATCTGCCTTTTTTGTACAGAGGCCCCATGCCAGGAAGTTCGGTCGCCTTGTCGTATTGAGCAGCGATTCGTTCTTCCTGCAATCGAGTTTTCTCCATGTCGGCTTTAAGGTTCTCGCTGAGAGCGACCATGTCCGGATCGGGTTCCGATTCGCGCGTTTCGCTGCTGCGCTCGGAAAGACCAAGAGCTCGCCGTGCATCTTCGTCCGTAGCTGTATCGAAATCGAAACCTTCGACTGCAGCTTGTTGTTCATCCTCACTTAGGGGCGCGTCCTCAGGGAACAGATCGTCAATTGCATCGAATGCAGCACTGCCCTTCTTAGCAGTGCCCGTTCGCTTGTACGACCCGTCTGCCTGCCGTCGTCGAACTTCGTAACTGCCGTCGGGCAATCGCTTGTATTGGTAGCTTGAGTCGTTCGGATCGACGAGCTCTTCGACGGCTTCAGCCTTTTCCGGCTCTTCTGCTTTACGCTCTTGACTCACATCCCGAGTCATTTCCTTGGCTGCTTCATCACCAGTTTCAGCCGTCGGTTTCGCCTCGGTGCTGACGCCGATTTCTTCCAGATACTTGGCAACCCGTTTTTCGGCAAACGGTCCTTGGGACATTCGCCGTAGCTTTCTCATCTGTTCAGGCGTAACATTGGCGTCTTTGGCAGCCTTAAACTCTGCGCTGAAGTCTTTGCCAGGGGCGTATGCCGCAACCGTTCCGACATACTTCGCAGCGTCCCCAATGAACTTGTGGAGGGGCTCTCGCACATACGTGTTGCGGAGGTCCAGAAACATTGCACGGATCTGGTCAGCTTCTTTTCTCGCCTTATCGATTTTGATGTCCCGCTCGGTATCCCGTCGGACTTGTTCCTTGGCGATCACAGCTTCAGTCTGCAATGCTTGCTGACGTACTCGGTCCAAACCGCTCTCAGCGGCCTTCAGGAACGTTCTGGCGGACTGGTCTCCCGTGGATGCAGCGATTGCCTCAGCACGGCGTTGAAGTTGCTCCTGAGCCCGCTGAACAGGCGCATTGAGTGCCTCACGGTAACGATTCTTTTCAGACTCACTCATGGTTGGGCCTGATTTTTTGGTCTCCGCCTCCAGACGTGCCAAGTCTCTGCGAGCAGACTTCACAGTCGGGTCGTCCATGACCGAAAGGCCGACCAAGAATTGACCTACCTCACCAGCAAGAGCCAACCCTCCCGCAGTCACAGCTTGTCGAGACTGTTCTCGTTTACGCTGTTGGTACAACTCTCGAGACATTTTCGCAGGAACATAGTCGTCCTTCTCCGGACTATAGACCAAGTCCTCTCCGGTGAGCTCATCCTTTTTCGTTGCTGGCTTTTCGATTTCTGTGGTTGCCATTGCCCTACCCAAAATACGTTTGTTCGAATCTATCTAACTGAGTTCTTCCGGTTGTTGAAGATGTCGGTGGTGCGATGTCCATTGCAGATCTCAACATCGCATCATCTCCAGCGGCTTTGAGATTTCTAGCTTGCAGATTTGCCTCTTCAACTCGTGCCCGAGCAGACCTCTCCAAGCTGACCTGACGTCTTTTTTTTGCCTTCCAGTTCTTTTGGAACTGTTTAGCTGCGCGTTTACGTGCCCTTCGCTTTGCTTTACGAGCCTCCTCCGCCGCTTTTTTCTTACCGCCAAAGAAGCCGCCTAAAGCCCCGCCGATACTGGACCCGATTGCCGCTCCAAGAGGACCGCCCACAGCAAACCCAACTGCAGCTCCACCAACTGTTCCAATCGTTGAGCCTGTGGCAGCACCTTTAGCCCTTCCTGCAGCACGACCTTCAGCTTCGCCTGCCCTGCCTGCTGCTCTCGTAAATTTTCCATACTCTTCTGACATTTCTAAACCTCGTAGCTTCCAGTGACGGACACTTCGGCACTTAAAACAGTCTCATCTTCAAAATTGCTGTTGTAGTAACAGTCAACAATAAAGTTACGAGCCAAAAAATACATGTGCTTGATCTTCTTAAATCGTGGACATGACTGAAGATTGTCCCTGCCTGGGTTGAGTTCCTTCGCATTTCGCCATTGATTGTCGAGCAAACGATACTCAGGCACGGTGGTGATGTCGTGAATGTTGTTTGGTTGAAACATGAGACCGATATCATGAACACCCGGAGGCAGCTGTATTTGCATGAGAATGTTGTGTTGATGTCGACCAATCATTGGCAAAAAAACGAACCCGCGAGACACATACCGTCTCGCTTCGGATTCTTCTCCAAGAGACGTGTGAGGGCCAACGCATGACGTGTATATTCTTCGAAACGTGCTGTTGTGATTGACGCCGTTGATTTGAAGAAAAGCACTTCCTGCCTTCAATGACTCATACCCTGAAGAACTTTGATCTTCTACGTCGCGGGCCGCAGCCAAAACTACTGCCCCACCAGAGCCGATTCTAATGTTGCTTTCATTCGCGGCGAGTGCAACTCCACCAAACTCAAACATGTAGAAACTCGCCATGATGTTGACAGTGGCTCTGTGTTTTAGTTTTACTCTTGTGGCACAGTTGGGAACAGCAACGGGTGAGGTACCGGCTGTATCTGCATGAAAAATGACCCCGGATGACCAGTCATTTTGTACTTCTCGAAAATGAGTTTGACCACTGACGGCCACCATTCTCGGCGATGGTGAACCATAAAACTCGGGTCGATAAATCTTGTCGCTATCGAGCCAACCTTTTTTTTCATAGGGATCAATGTTGTTGTCTACAAAATCAACAGGCTCTTTGAGCTCCGCAGAGTTAATCCCTTGATTGACAAACCCATCCAATGCATCAGATGCATCATTAATGTGTTCAGCCTTCAGTACAGAAGATGACTCCAGATCAGTTGTGTCCCACTTGATGGTCATCTCATCTCCGAATGATTTGGCAGGAAAGGTTCATGTTTGGCACGTCACCAAAAGAAGGTCCAGTTTGGTTTCCGCTATCAGGGCTCACATCCGCAATATCTGAGACTGCACTGCGATACATCACGAAAATTTTGTAGACCCCTTTTTTCGTCCAGTAATACTTGTTTGTCGCTTGACCAATATCGGAGGCTCTACTGGTGGCATGAGCAACCATCGAAAAGCTGGAGTTCATGTTGGCAGCTCGTTCATACGTATATTGGTAGTATGCACCTCTTGGATACGTAAGTTCATGATATCCAAAAATGTTTTTGTGGTCGGAATCAATCAACTTTCGTTGAGCCGAAGTACCGTCGTACCCCCCCGCTCCGGAACTGCCGAATCCGGAGAACTCCCCAGTGAATGATTTTTTGTAGTAGCCGAACTTGTGGAAGTTTGAAAAAGCATTGTTCAATTGAAGTCTTTGAAACGGAGATACCGCTGGCTGTTGTCCTGAAACTGCGAAGAGCGAGTTGCCGGTCCGTGGAAAGTCAGGCTCCGACACATCGGGTGGTACAAACATCAACCCAAAATCCCAAAAGTAATCTATGTGACGGGGTCGAAAATCGGTGAATCGAGTATCGAACAGTAACGAAAGACGAATGATTGCGTCCGAATCTGTTTCAGGATCCCAACGAACGTGCATTTCGGCATTGTTGCTGACGGTATTTCCCTTCAGCGTACCAGGTTCAGCATTTGGCGTACCGTAGTACAGCTTCGTCCAATGCCTACTGTAAAACGGCTTAGTCCGCCGGTCAGCGTAGATTCTTTGATTCACGGTATCGAAGTTTGGAACGACGGTGCCGTGGTCAAAAGCACGTCGATCTAAGCCTTCCTCTCGTAGATTGTCGCCATCAATTTGGCCGACCAAATTTTCGTTGATGTCGGCTTTCAAATCAGTGATTTGCTCTTTGCTGAGAGTGTCGCCTTCTACAAACTCTGGAGAATTAATTTTTGGCATCACCGCTTCCTCAAGATGCAAGTCAAGAACGGATTCTGCAAGCTGCAATCTTTACGATATGTATGTGTTTTTGAATCATGATACTTTTTCGCACCGGGTCCAACTGGAGCAGGTTCCGCAGTTTCACTGTACGGCTGCAAGAAAGGGGGTGCAAATGAAGATGCTTGAATGCTTTTATCGCGTCCTAAAGAGTACCAAATAAACTGACACTCCAGCTGCACGATGGTTTCGACGTTTTTGAGTATAGGTGTGACGCCGCACAAATAGATGGGGTGAGCTGCGTATTCATTTCCTAATGGTCCGCTTTCTGCAACACTCTGACCATTGACCGTGATTCTCCATTGAGAGCACAAAACCATGGATCCGAACTGTTTGAAATAACTCGTTTGAGGAGCGAAGAACGCATACTGATGACTGAAATCATAGTCCGTGAAATCGATTGTGCCGTCATCGTTCACATAGGTATCTGAAGTGTCGTATCGATTCCATTGAACCCAACCGTTGAATTCGCAAATCAACAACCCATCCGAATCTGGAGTAAATTTTACGTTCGGTAATTGTGCATTTTGCTTCAGACCAAGTGGGTGTGCCGTTCCCTCCATTCTTTCGTCAGCGTTCTCCGCCGTCAGCATTAGTCCAGCTAAACGAAACTCGGAAGGTCGAACGAATCCGTATTGGTGTCGATCTTGAGTGAAATGAGACAACGCTGTCCTTTGCCACCCAGACTGTGTGTGTCGAAAGATGAACGACCTGTTCGACGGAACCTCAGATGAAAAAACTTCTGTGAACGCGCCTCGGCGGACGTGGCGGTTTTCAACCGCACCTTCTGCGATGTTGTCGGAGTCCAAGAAGCCATTGATTTCTGACAGTGACTCGTTGACATTGATGCGCCACTCGGACGGCTCGACGACATCCCCGTCCTTGACGTATTCCTGTTTGAACTTCCAAGCCATTTTACCTCCCTGACGGTCTCAGTGCTTTGTTGAGAGGTTTGATGTTTCTCTGCTCTCCGTACTTGGCCTCTAAGTCGTAACCAATAATCTCAATCTTATTGTTGGATTCAGATGCAAATGAAACCGACAGCTCTCGCACAGGTCCTTTGTGCGTCGTTGAAACGTCGTACCGGATTACGGTGGGTCTGTACGACACCCATCGGTCAGTTCCAAAAATCGCTTTGCCATAAACGGGGTATGACTCGTTCGGGTCTTGTTGATCCGATACTTGAGCAGTTTGTCGTACTTGATCGATTGAACGATTTACCCTGGTGTTTACCACCAGTCCGTTGTCTCCATACCCGACCGCATACGCCATGACGTGTGCGGGCCTAAAGTTTTTGAATACGCTTTCGTAGTCGTTCGAAACGGTTTCGTATATGGACTCTACCGGAATCGACTCAAATCCTATTGGTGAAAGATCCACTGGATCTCTTGCGATGGTTTTCAGGCCCTTTAGATTTGTACCCCGTGAATAAACCAAGATTCCAGATCTCGTGTCGTGTCTTGAATCATTGCTGCCCATGAAAATATATCCGCGATGATCTTTAGACAGAACCATGCAATCAATCGGGAAATCTTTCCGTACGCTCCAAGAGCCAACGTCGTAATGATAAATCAAGCAGTAGTTGTTTACTGAGGAGCCATCAATCGGAATCGAAAGCCAATACTCTTTGTCTCTTTGATACACCACCGATGATGCTCGGATCGCCGCCGCAATGTTCAAACGTTCGAGTTGATTCGGTATCTCCCCGCCGATGTGGACAACCCCAGTCACGCTCCCTGTGTTTTCAAGCGCGCCTTCAAGCAAGTACACTGAACGCTCGGAAAGGAATGCCAACCCAAGACCAGGCAGTTCGGCAATCGAATCGGGTGCAACACAACCAATATCTTTGTTGAGGGTTTTTGCGTAAAAGCCATTCACGGGGTCGCCCTTGACCAAGTAGATACCTCTGGTCTTGAACACAACCAGTGCGTCTCTCGTCGTCTTCATCCCAGTGATTGGTCCGCCATCGTCATCTCCAATAATGATGACGTTGTCTCTTGGAAAAACTTCGGGAAAAAGCGGGGCTGAAAATTTCAGTTCGTTCAGGTCTGAACCAGCTGCAAACATGGTGTTTTTGAACACCGCTAGATGTTTCGTTTTGCTCGGAAAGTTCCCGTAGGTGCCCTCCAACAAAAGAGGTCCCAGCGACGTATCGGGATGACCATCGACGAACACGGTCGTCATATTGTCGGTGATTTCACTTAGAAAATAAAACGAACGCTGCTCACCCTTGCTGAACAAGTTTCCGTTCGAGTCGTACACGTTCCTTGTCCGATAAATCCTTCGGGCAACACACTCTTTAGGACCAAGCGGAAGATTGATTGAAATGAAGTTCTTCCCATGCATGGCAGATTTTTTTCCGCCACGACCGTTTTCAATCGTCAAAATGCTACTGCTGGCCGAAACCTCGCTTTCTTGACCACGGTCATTCACATAGGTGACTTTGTACTGATACCCACAAGACCGGGTGTCGAGCTGTTCTCCTGCGTAGTAGCTTGCCCTCAACATAATCGTAGAACTGAACTCATTGTCCAAGTAAGGGTTCACGCTCGCTCCCTTAAATCGATACGACCCTGCACCAATCGTGGCATCACTGACGGCACCCAAACCCCAATATGGGATGGTTTTGTGGACTGAGTAAAACGATGTACTTTTTGGTTTGTCGGAGAAGTAGTTCGCGACATCAAGCTCGCCAAAGAATCCTTTGATCTTATCTTTAATGATTACGTCATCTTCAAAATCACCAACAGCAATTGGGAACGTTGCAGACGTCATGAACGAACCTGCCATCCCCGTTGGCGACGGAGGCCTGTCTGCAAAACCAGCGCGCTCGCAAACATCTCCGTCAAAAACCAACGGCTCGTCGCTACCGTTTACAAGGTAAATCCGTCCCCCGTAAGATTGCGATTGCGTTCGGATCGACAGAGCGGTTCGATTTCTATTTTTAATTTTTACCACGCCATTCCGCAGATCGTTACGATGATACTGAGTCAGCGTTATAGCGGGCTGTCGGTCGATTGCCTCCGATGCATTTTGTTTGGCAATCGATCCATAAAAGGCTTTTAGAGTGACCGTTTCCGACTGAGTGACCAGTTTCGTGTTTTTGTCGAAAACGGGGTTCACTTCTTCAAAAATCAACCACTGACGAGCTCCATTGTGCTGCGCGAACCAGTGAATCGAGTTGATTGTTCCAAACACGTCGTCGCTTACATTTGGTAAACCGATGCTCTCAACGATTTCTTCTTCGGTAACCACTGGACCTGTTGCCGCTTCGGGATCACGTTTTTCGTTGTTTTGATCCCGGTTCGGTTCATCGGGGACGGTCACAGTGGTTGTCGTTGACACAACTTCTGACAATATTGGGGGCCGGTACACCTGGAAAAAACCGCCCGACGTCCTCCAAGAATCATTCGTCGTCCAAGTCATGTCTTGGATGTACAAAGCATCCTGTGGCTGCGGCAACCACCGTTCATCCATGCCTCGAAGAGAAAAAACTTGGAGAGTTTGAGTGTTCATGCCTACACCTTTGTCGGAACGCCAAAACGTTCTCCAGCAAACACGATGCGGTCGAATCCACGTCGAATGTACTTACGATTGGTGCGAGAAAGATACTTTTGCTTCATGCGGTCCAGTAGATCAGTGGTCTTCCGTTCATACAACTGAGCTTGATTCGACATGCCGTGCTGCAAACAAATATCGGCCAAAGCCATGTACACCAACAAGTGGTGATACTGAACCGGCCATTCAGGTACGTCAGAGTCCGCTACAAGGCGT
>FUFK010044317.1_pt1 | contig 15822 bp, 9 predicted proteins | sample 1021851 | NCBI WGS metagenome assembly FUFK01 (sample SAMEA51879418, study PRJEB19060) | metagenome | reverse complement strand
CACTCTAATTGTAAATGTCACAGTATCCGCTGATGCTACAACCCCGGTGTTTGTGAATGTGACTCGGCTCAATAACGTGTTGGAAGTATCGAATATTCCTAGTTCTGATACTCCTTGTGTTCCTATGTCTGCTCCTGTGAATGTTGCAGTCCAAACTAGTTGTGACCCTATTACAGATGGAGTGACAGTCTTCTCTGCCACAAAGGAGTCTAATGCGCTTTGTGAAGCCGCAGTATCATCTCCTCCGTTTCCAATCTTTACCTTTGTGTATGTGCTTGCTATTGTTGTTGCCAACGCTTCTTTCCCTGTGTTAACTATCATGTATAGTCCTCCTGCTCGTAGAATCTGTCTCTGTAACTCTTCTTGGTAACGACACTATGCTCAAATCCTACTTCTTCCGTGAATCCAACCAAGTCATCGAAGCCCATGTTAGAGTTGCGAGAAAGTTCATTGGAAGACCCTGTAATTGTGTAGGACAAACTTATGTTCTTTAGTTTAATTGCATCGAACAGGAACTTACCTGAACTGGATATTTCAGCATCTCTACCTAGTAACACCGTGCTATCTCCTGATTGTTGAGAAGACAGTTCGCTTAGTCTCTCTGCTATTGTCTTGTCAAACGTACCGACTTGTAGTTTCAGGGTTCCAGATAGAACGTTCTCTATCTCAAACACGATGTAGTCATTGACTGGTATGTTGTGGTTAGGGAAGTTCATTCTGATTATGTCACCTGCCTCTATCAGTTCAAGCCCTTTCTTTTGCACTTCTACGTTTATCTTTCTAGTTTCATCACTATAGACACTCATCAATTCAACAGCCTTTGTCTCGGCATCCACTCTTGTTTTTATCGTTGAATCAACTATCTTCACCGCCCTTGTTTGCTTCTTTGTCGGTTGCTCTAGTTCGTATTGGACTCTATCTCCAACGACGATTATCTTATTCGCCTTGTCGAACATAGATTTGTTGCTTCCCACTTTTATCAAACGGCTTGATTCCTTGTAAGACAGTGCGTGTTTTCTGAGAATGCTAGTGTCCTCTATGTTCCTTGTGATGAAAGAGCCGTTCTTGATAGTGTAATCCAATCCACGTTTTGAGATTAGAGAGTTGACTGCGCTATACATATTCTCATTGTTGAATTTCACGTTAGTTACGAAAGTCTTCTTGTTTATCTTCACAAGTTCATCATATTGAGAGGGAGTGAAGTATTTCTTTGTCAGTGTTATGACCGCGTTCGATATTCCACCAGTCGCTACTTCACCAATCAGATGACCATCAAAAGAGAATAGAATATCACCTGCGCTTATTCCAGTTACGTTCTCTGTGCATGTTATAGAGGTCGAGGAAGTCGTTCCGCTGTTTACTATCATGCCAGTTGGGTTAGCGAAACTACGTGCGTTGTCATAGTCCAAGTTAGCCTCTTTCACAATCTTCTCGACTTCCTTCTCCAATTGCGAAGATACGCTGTATGTAGTGCCTATGTGACAACGAGTCGGATTCTGCAACTTTGGTCTCTTTCCTAGCGTTATGTCAAACACTTCCCCAAAGGACACGACCCCGTTGCCGTCTAGTTGACCATCGAAGGTGAAACTGAGTATGTTTTCCGTAGCAGTTCCTCCTCCTTTTTTCCTAGTAGTTCCCACTTTCAGTATGGTTCTGGTAGAGTTCTGTCCATCAGTGACGAACACATCAATGGTCTCGTCGTTAGTGAAACCTGCTATCGCATCGGTTCCGGCTCTCTTCTCTAGGTACTTGTTCTGGTTACCAGTCGTATTGGAGTGGTCAATATCCACAAGCAGGTACATGGAGAACACTCCTTCCCGATAACCATCACTTACCCCTCCTGTCGAGCCATCTCGGAAATCACTGACAACGGTATTTCTTCCGAGTCCACTATCATCCATGATGTTGAATTCTATCTTTTCAGAAGTCGAGGCGAAGGTTGTCTCTGAGGGCCGCATCAATCTATAGGTTCCATCTGGAATAGCCGTGTCGAATGTCATGGTATGAGCCTCTGAACCCATGGTCGTTGGGGCAGTTGATATCGTATGACTGGTTATCTTTGAGATTGTAGTTGGTGATGACTTAGCCTCCGTGTCTGTTATATCCACACCAAGAGTAGTGTCTTCCGAAACCAAGTAATGTCCAGTCAAATCAGGTACGAAAGGTAGCCAAGGGTTTCCATTGGATAGTTGGGTCATCGTACTGCTACCTCCTAGAGCAAAAACGATTGTTTTGTCATCGTTGCTCTTAGTCGTTCCATGACCTGATGCGACCCTAATTGTGGGCTTGATTATCATCTGTGCAGAATCTACTCTTGCTCCTGTGGTAGATGAACTGAGACTTGTGTGATGCTCTTCTCTAGAAGCACCTCCGGCGTTACCCTCATCAATCGTGTCGTGATTTCTGTCATCCAAGTCCTGTAAATACTGAACGCCTTGGCTCTTCGTTCCCACCATAGCGAGGAAGTTGTTTGTACCATACTCCTGTATCATCACATTCGGGCTATGTTGGTCATGGTCATCTTCACTAGTTATTGTTGACATGTATGCCTGATACTTAGAAACAGTATCTAATTTCAGAGGACTGCTCATCAAATCGTACTTTACACCATCAGCACTGTTTCTTACATCCTTGAATAGAGCAATGCAACCAGTGTATGGGTGCGCCCTTGCTGTGTCCGATGCCGCAGATACTCCGTGTCCATAGGTATCTCCTGAACCTGTGTTGGAGAAGTTAATGCTATTTGAGAAGCCCCCTCCTGCTCCTCCTTGACCCGATTGGAACTTGTCAGATAGTGCCTCCATTACCCTTGATATGTGATTATGGTTCGTATATCCAAGCGTCGTAAAGGGGTGGTTATGTCTGGATTGTCTAATGGTTGAGTTAGCAGATTGCTCCTCTACGATGAGCGGTAAGATAATGTTGTGAGGATTGAACTTGTCTGTACCATCTCCGCTATCCTCTTGCAACAGAGAATACTTGAAGTTGGTTCCTTTGAAGTTGGGTCTAGCAATGAAAACATCTGTCCATCTAATCTGGTTGTTTCCTCTAGTGAACGTATTCAATAGCGTACTATGTCCACCCCTAGTTGCTAGGTTGTCTATATTGTAATCAGTGGTTCCGAACACCTTGTAGTGATGCACTCCCTGTTTGACTGTATCTCCGTCAAATTTCAACACAGTCTGTCCAGTAGTAGCAAACCCATTCACACCACTTTCAGTGAATACCAAGTTACTGACCAAACTACTGTTATCTGTCTTCTTCGCGGCTACTAAACCATTGACTCCTTGTACTTGCGTGGGTAGGTTCGACTTGAATGGAAAATCCCCAATCCTACTTGCATCATAGAACATGTCCCCATTAGCATCAGTTACGTTCTCACTGGTAATTGTACCACTGTTGTTTACTGTGATGTCACCCGAATCCTCAGATGCGTCGGCTAGAGTCACGTAATCGAAGTAAGAGACTGTTGGTATCTCATCGCTCTTTCTCAAGGCATCAAACTCAACTGGATTGAAATGCCAATCGAATGTTGCTTCCACCAGTCTCATCACTCCGAATCTCCTGATTTGGTTGGTGGTTATCGTTGCGGATTGTATTGAGTTCTCCTCAAACATGTTCTCCGTTTGGGATGTGGTTTGGCTCGTTCCAGTGTACTTCTCATGGTTGGTGGTTCCAGTCACGTTAGGCTCTGATTCCAGAAGAACGCCGAACTCATCAAAATTGAATGTGTGATAGCCAATGTGATTGTCCCTNAGTTTTGAGTTTGGTAGTACATCACCAGTAGCCAGTAGTTCGTATGTCGTAGCCCTTGGGTCTATCTGCTCAAACACATCATAGTCGATATCCACCTCAAAGGCAGTCTCACTGTCCGAGGCATCATAGGATTCTACCAAGTCAAAGTCTCCATAGTGNGTGGTTTTGTAATTCCATCCTTTGATGGTGTTGCTACCATGAATTGGCTTTCCGGTAGGAGTGGTAGAGGGAGTGGTCACTGTACCGTCTAGTTTAGTTCCGTAGGCAATCGCATATCCCTGTATCTTCTGAGGTGTGTTACCACTGTTGTATATGCTGTCATATGTCGTGCTTAGTATGCCCGGTTTCATTCTTTGGAAATCCCAATACCTCATTGTCTCCTTGGTCCCGTATATTCCGGGTTCCTTCGTGGTTCCTCCCCCGTTAACGTGGTCAAAACTCAGATGTGCGCCTACGTGTGTATCTGCTAGACGGTGAATGAAACCACCAGTATCCACGTTGGAATTGACGAAGTACAAGGCGGTATTGCCCCTAGTGTCAGAGGTGTTGGAATCTAGCCTCCCAAGTACTACTGGCATATTAGGAGCGAGAGTCATTGTAGTCGTACCCTCTGCTTTCTCTTGTACGTCAACTACGTGGAACATGTCTTTCGCTACGGTTTGAATGTCCTGAGTCGTGGAACTTACTCCGTTCTCATTTGCAAGGTTGAAGGAGAAGAAGGAGTCATTTGTAGAGAGCGACTTGACATTGGATATGTCATATCCAAGTGTTCTATCTTGGGAGTATGTTCCTTCGTTTGAGGTTGCTCTCAGTTTACTAGTGGTGATGGTTTGAGTAGCGTTAGCCGGAGTCGAGATGAGTTTCAATCCACTGTTGAAGTTTATTCCCTGCTCACTGGTAGATTCCATTCCTTGTAGACCAGAGTTATTTGGGTTGCTTGCTAATACCTTCGTTCCAGTCATTACGTTCACGAAGGAACTATCATATGGATGGTAATACTTCAAGTCGGTTGTGACTGTAGCCGTGGGAACAGGCGAATTGAATAGATATAAGACGCTATTATTGCTTGTGTCCTTGACAACCCCAATGAACTCTCCTACTTGGTTCATCAGTATTCCTCCTCTTTTCGGAGTAATGTTGAGGTCACTTAGTCCACCCGGAGACAGCGAAATGTATCCAGTTGCATTTACATTACCAGCAAGAGTTTCAACGACTTGCCCGTTGTCTATGATTACAGACTTGTGTAGGTTGTGATTATCAGCCAGTGCTGGTCTTGTGCTTAAATCAGCAGAATCTAAGGAGATGGTGGTGGCATTAGACATGCCAGTAATAACTCCGATGAACGTTGCATCGTCTTTGTAGATTTTATCACCTACCACGAATTTAGTTCTAGGGTCAGTACCATCCACGACAATCGTATTGTAAGCCCCCGCACTCAATGCGCCATTGACATTTACGCCACTGTCCTCCGTAGAGAAACCAGTTAGGGTAGTCGCGTGACTCAATGTGGGTGGCACGTTGGTATGCACCACATCATCCAAGAGCGAAGTGTCCCTAGTTATTGTCTGTGTGAGCAGTTGGGATGTCTCATCCCTGCCCACGATGTTCAGGGTACTGAGGCCATTCTCAGCACTGCTGGTCACATCCTCTACTATCCCAGTGAATACAGTGTCACTGACTGCATATGCTCCCTTGTAATAGTAGAAACGACTGACGTTCTCATTGCTTCTCTGGTAGAACACCCTGTCAGAGTCTTGCATCTTGAGATACTTGTTGTCCCTGTCACCATAGTCTATCTTATTGTCGTGGCCGTTGAATATTCCATTCACCAATCTAGCATTGTAGAGTTTGGTCTTCTCCTTCTCTACGGTGATGCCACCGATATTCAACCTGCTTTGCGTGTAGTTGAACTCGGTATCTGGTTCCAACTCCGTATTGAGAACCCCTGTGTAAGGAGTCAGGAATAGCGTCTTACCAGTGAAGTTCTCTGCTACCGCACTACCTGTCCATGTATTGGCAGTCTTGAGTTTCTTGTCCTTTATCGTGAATGACTGCGTACCACTGGATTGTGCGTTGACGGTATTGACCACATACTGATAGCCATCAATCTCAACGATGTCATTTGTCGAGAGTATGGCTCTCAGTTCCGTTTCCTTCTTGATGTCACTCAATACAATCAACGAGGTGTTGGAGGAGTCCCTTGCGGCTGTACCGTGAAATGCGATTAGTTTCAATTCGTCATTGTGGATGTTTCTCTGAATAATCAGATTATCCTCTTCTTGAACCTTCAAGTGTTGTAGTCCACTGTTGTCTATTATGCTGAACTTTCCTATTTGGCTCATCTTATTGCGAGGATTGTTAACTATAGCATCTATAACATGAGGAATCCTATTGTTCTTAAAATTCGCTAATTCAAAGGTAACATACTTTCCGGGTCCAGTGAGATTTCCATCCAATGTAGTAGGAGTCGTCGTGTCTGAGTTCGCTGTATGTCGATGCATCTTCGGGAATGCATTTTGCCATCTGTAGAAATCGTTGGAGTTTGAGTCGTCGCTAGTCAGGTTCGCATCAACGAGAACGGCATCCAGTCTCTCCTTGCCTAGACTTGGTATCGTATTGTCGAACTTGCCCTCTGTTCTGAATATGACATTCTGTATCGTTTTACCTACTTTCACATTAAAGTCAGATGTTGTCGCACTAACTGCTATTCTTGCAAAGTCCAGAAGCACATCGTTGCTTGATATACTCTCTATGTTTCCTAGATACACATCACTGGCATTGAACAGAGACATGCCTACAGAGAGTTTGTTCGTGTCACTACTACCACTAGTGATGAACTTGACAGTGTTAGAGCCAACTGCGAACTGTGCATGTTCCTTTACCTCGGTAATGGATATGTTCGTTGAGTATCCCCACCACCGTAAGTGAGTCGCATTGTACTTGGTCATGTAATCCAACTGGTCTTTCTCATCCAGTCTCTCATTGTAGAAGTACCAAGTTGGCCTACTGCATACATTGACTCTATCGTGCTTTGGAGTTGATGAAGATGTGTCTCCTCTTAGACCATAACTGACTGCTACGATATCAGTAGCGGTTTTTGCTGGTCCCTTGTATATCTCAAACTTGGTGTTGAGAGGAACCTCGGTTGGGTACGGTGGACTGAACTCTAAGCCATCTCCAAACTCATCGAACGTTATGATTCTAGTTACCTTTGCAAAGTGTGGTCTTACCGCATCAGNACCCATCTGAACCGTATCAGGATTCAACAGAACGAAGTAGTCATAGTTCTCTATATCCAANCCTATCTCCTCAGTAGCAGGATAGTTGGAGGTGGAATAGACCAACTTCCTGTTTGTCTCGGAGTTAGCAACCTGTGAATCAAACACTTTCAGTTTGAAGGAATGTGTCTCGTTCCTGTTCTGAGCAAAAGAAGTCAGAGTGGTGTTACCGGGATATAACCTGTTACCTACCTTATCTGCCAAATCATTACTGATAGAACCACCATGAGAGTCCTTTCTTATCTCTATGAAGTTCGCTGAATTGACAAGACTGCTACCTGCGACTGAGTTCTCATACTGTAGGTTGTTCTGCACAAATAATGGATTCACAGATGTGGATAGATATGCTTCTGTTTTCTTTGTAGCATGGTCACCATAGTCAAATGACGTACTGTCGTCTGTGATATCTGACTCCGTTTTACCAGCGTTCATCACAAAGATGGCCTTGCCCTTGTCCGTCGTACCCATTCAATCACCAAACGTATAGTAAAACAAGATGTCCGAGAATCCCGGCGTGAGTGTCTTTTGTGTGGAAGATGGTCTCTTTCCCTTGTGCATCGCTATCTCAAACAGTTCACCGAAGAACTGCTCTGCGTTGTTCGCTCCCCTTCCTATCTTGCAATCGCTGTGGTGCAGATGGAAGGGATTGAGAGTATGGGTCTCCTTCTTCACTAACTCCTCGTTTAGGAACAAAGACAGTGTGCTTTTGGTATACACTAATGCAACCTTGTATACTTGTTCAAGATACATGGCCTCTTTCAATTGGTCAGTATAGACAGTGCTAGTGATAGCAGTAGCAGGTGTGGCATCAAGTGTGATTGTGTCTCCTGATACGCTTTGGACTGTTCCTATGAGAGTAGTTGATGAATCGTATATCTTGTTTCCTGCACTGATGCCTTCAGCCTCACCGCTCCCTACTTCGACAGTGTTAGTAGTAGTAGTGGAGAAACTACTCGCTGGACTTGTTTCTAATCCAGTTACAGACTCGGTAACAGTTGCACTTCCTACTGCGGCTTGATTTAACTTCACTGTAACTGCATTGTTTGTTCTAGTTGTGATGAGCGTACCGTTGTGTCCATTTGCTCCATCTATGGCAGTCTCTAGATTTGCGGCAGTCGTGTCGTTGTTGCTCTCTGCTTTGTAGAATACATATGTGCCGTCTGTCGTTCCAGTGGTTTCATGCTGTGATGCCTTGTACTTCTTCAACGTACCAGCGGCATCTGTCAGACCAAGGAAGTTATCAGGTGTTCCACCACCACTAAAATTAGTCTTGCTGATATTTGAGGGCAGATTGGTTAGAGTTATGGCGGCAGTGTTAGCACCTATCTTGTTCTGAGTCAGGTTAATTGTAGCACTACCTGCTGAATCTGTCAGTATGGTTCCGTTGTGTCCGTTGCTGTGTGCTATCGCTAATCTGAGATTATCAGCAGTAGCAGAGGCACTGGCTCCCTCTTGGAATGCTATGCCACCACTGACATCTCCGATGCTTCCTCCACCATTGTTTCCATTGCCTAGTGCATCACCATTCTTCACTGGAACATACTTCTTCGTCGTTGGACTGGATTCGTTGTCTATCAGTTGTATGAAGGGAGTGCTAGTCGCATTTGCTTCATTGACCCCTCCTGTGAAGTTAGCACCGGAGATGGTTGCTACGCTGTTAGCGATGTTTGCCTTTGCCAAAGTCGCACCGTTACCAGCAGTTCCAACTACGTCGTGAGACAAACCGACGTTTCCTCCACTGTTCTTTTGTGCTGTTATTGTGCTTGGATGTCCGGCTGGACTATTGATTGCTGATACCAATGCAGTAGCCGCTGTAGCATTGTCTGCATCACTTGCGAAATAGAAATAGACAACTGATTTGGTACTGCTGTCATCGAATGTTCTAGTACCCGTAGTTCCAGTGTTCTGATTTGTTGCATCGTGTGATGGGAAGTAGTTCTTCGTATTACCAGCACTATCTGTTATTGTGAAGTAGTTGATTGTGTTGTCATTGGAACCAGTTGATTCTCCTAAAATCAACTCATTGGCCCCAGCAGTCACAACACCAAAGTCGTTCACCTTGATTTGCCCACTAGAAACTTGTGCGCCAGTGGTTAAAGCGGCACTAGTAATTCCTACTCTGTTTGGGGCGGAACCTGTAAACGCGGCAGTCAAAGTAACGCTCTGTGTCGGATTTCCACTTAGCAAATCGGTTGTGCTTCTAGGACTCCCAGCGGAACCAGAGAAACCAACATCGTATGCATTCACAGCACTTGCAAAATTAGATGCTGTTGTACTTAGGTCAACTCCTATTAGATACGCTCTGGAACCACTAGGATAAGTAAATCCACCACCAGATGCACCTGACAGAGCATCGCCATTGCTTATACTTCCACCTGATGCAATAGCATACCACTTTGTTGTTACAGCACCCGCTTCATTCACTAGTTGAATGAAGTTATTGACATTCCCTGCTGATACTGCATCTGTTGGATTCGTTGGACCGAAGATTACCTCTCCTTCTTCTTGCACTGGAAAAACATCGGTATTCAATCCGTTTCTATTTACTATCTCAAGACTAGCCGTAGCGTTAACTGGGCTGACATAATTGGCTATATCACCCGATACCACAATCTGACCAGTTGCCTTGGTGTTCTTCTCAAGATTACTAAACGCGCTGATGGTAACTACATTGCTGGGATTACTACCACTAGCAGATGTCGATATCCTACGGTGGCTGGTAGTCAGACCATTGTAGTATCCTGTTGGGTCATAGTATCCCTGCAATGCACTATCTGCACTGATGATAGTGCCACTCTCTATGCTAACTGAGGAACCAGCCGCATTACTCAGTTCTGCCTTCAACTTGTATTCTGCTGGTTGGTTGTAAGAACTGCTCGTTGTATTCTGCAAGTAGAACTTGAGATACTGGTTGTGAAATAACATCATCTTCTGAGTCAGATAAGCAGACGCACCGAGGTAGTCTATGCTCTCGTATACCGTTCTATCGGTTATGGCATCCGTTGGATATGGAGGCGTTTTCTGTGAGTCAAGCACCCCATGCCTACCCGAAGCCCTAGAACCCGCTCCATTTACATCGTATGGGGTAATTATGGCCTCTAGCACGAAGCCGTTTGCTATGCCTATGTCAGCATTGTCAGACCANATGCTTCTGTCTCNNAATGATGANGTTGGTGTTATGTTCTTNTTNAGNTTCTCNTTGTTGTNCAATNNNACNNNNTTGTTNGCCNCNAGTGTTATCTGTGTGGCTGTTACTGCNCTTACGACTCCAACCANAGNACCAGTGTCATCGAACACNTTATCCTCNANTGAGAACTTGGTCGTGGCATCAACGGTATCNACTGCTATNGTNGTNGTNGAANNAGCACNTATTCCACTACCGTTGTTAACTAGAACACCACTAGACTCAACAGCACCAGCCGCATGACTAACAGCCTTATCGTAATCAAGATTGAGATACCCATTGCACATTAAGGGAAATACCAACTTGTACGAGTTCTCAATAAACGCATTGACCATATTCACCCATCCAAGAAGTTCTCAGCGAGAACGAACGCCTCCTCAAAGTCGAGAGTAAATTGAACTGCTGGGAAATCCATCCCCGTCATTGTGGTATTGAAAGACCGTATGAAACCCATCAGTCCAATAGAGTCTGCCTCTGAACCAGTATATGCCGCGTAGAATTCCTCGTTGCTACCCTGTGATGTGAATACGTTGTCATATCCTCGGTTCTTGAAGGTGAATGGTATCTTCGGCAATTGAAGTAAATCCTTATCCTCATCCGCCGCATCTCTGTATTCAAACGCCTGATTGACTCTGCTTGGAATCAGTATGATTAGTTTGTTCAGGCTTTGGTCGTCTTGGAATGTGCTTGAGTCTACATATGTGTGAATCAATTGGGCTAGTTCAAAGGCAGTTAGTTTCCTGCTCTTCGCATCTTCACCATCTCTCTTCTTAGTTATCGTCTGTCCTAGAAGAGTACCGGATAGGTTCACGGTCTTCGATGCCATACCAGTGTCAAAGGCTAGGTTCAGTGATTCACCAGTGACCGCTCCTGAGAAGGGAACCCCCATGTTCATCACGGTCTTGGATGTGTTTATCGTGATTGAATCAGCCATCAGTGGTATCCTGTTTACGTTTCCAGTCTGTATCCCAATGCCCTCGTCGTTTCTCCTTTGTAGTTCTAGGAACACTTGGAAGTTGGAGAAGTTCTCACCTGTCATCAGAATCTACCTACCGCGCTTCCTGTTCTGTTCATCTGTAGTTTGATTTCCCTAGCGACCTTCTGAGCGATGTCTCTTATCTCGGCATCAGACGCACCTACTCTGCCATTGACATGAACGTGTATCGCTCCTCCGCCACCCATGTTTCTACTAGCGGCGTTGGAATGTACCCTAGCACCGGGAGGGAGATTGACCAGTTCCGGCCCTCTCTCACCGACAACAGCCATGCCACCACCGGAAGTGCCGCCCGATGAGAAACCTCGTAATTTTATACCACTAACAGCGGGCGCGAGACCTCTCTTGAGACTTGCTTTGAATTCTCGCTTTATGATTCCGGGTATGGCAATGACCGATTCTATGAGGGTCTTGACAAATGCACTAAACAAGGCGGCTAGTACTTCTACTATCTTTGGAAGGGCTTTCATAACCAATCCGAATATTGGAATCAGTATCTCACCNACATACAGTTTCAATGCACCTACTATATCCCCCGCGAACATCAATTGAATTATCTCAAGCAACGTCTTGAATATATCAACTGCAAAGTTCAATGCTTTCTTGATATCTTCCAACCCTAATGATATACCCATATTCGCCAAAATGTCCTTGAAGTTCTTGAAGAACTTGATTGCAAGTGGTATGAGCAGTATGAGAAGGAATGACCACAGTAATGCATTGCCTAAGAACTTGGCAGACATTCTCAAAACTCCACCAACGAACTGCATGAACTTCATGGTCTTGAATGCGAGTTTCTTATCCAATCGCCAACCCATTGCTTGATATCGAATGGCATCTACTTGTTTCTTTTCCAAATTAGCCATTATCTTTTCATTAATGCCTAATTGTTTTATGATTTGGTCTTCTAGTGCTTTATCGCCTTTTTCCGCACTACCGTAAGCCCTTGCAAATGCTACTCTTTGGTTCTTGAATTCCTTGGTTTTCCTAATGTCTTCGGGGTCAAACTGACCAGTGATTTCATTACGCTTTGGCATTTTCTTCTGAGCCTTTCTCAACATCTCCATTGTCTCAGCGGCTTTGCTCATGCTTTCGATATTGTCTTTCTGTGCCTTGTCCATAACAGCATAAGCGTCTGCAACTGCACGTACTTTGTTTTGTATTCTCCAAAACGCACTACCAGAGGTGACTCTAGAAACAATAGTCCAGCCTTTTAGAAATTTCTCATTCAATAGAAGACTCTCAGATAACTCTCCGTAACTATCAGAAAGTGCCTTGTTAGCCTCAGATATCGAATAAATTTCCTTTGTTGCCATTCACTCACTTCTTCTTTGCTTGTCGTTCTATCTCTTCATTCTTGTATGACTCAACTTCCCCATGTATCTGCAACATCTCTAGCATTCTTGAAATCGGTGTGTCTTTTGCCTCCATTGGATTGATATTGAATATTCTACAGTAGGAGTATAGCATCATCTTCATTGCTATCTCCGGTTCTATTTCTCCTCCTCTTAGTGCTTTTTGAATTAGTTTACTTTTCCCATATCATCCTCCACATCCACGAATGGATTTGGGAGGACTTCCTTGAGTTGTGCGCCGATGTAAGGACTCAGCCTCAACATGTCTATCGCTTCTAATGGAGGCTCCGTCTTCTCTACAAACTCCGTCACTAGGTACTTGTAGAGACTGTTCATGTCAACCTCCATCTCTTGGGTTCTGGAATTTACCTTCATCAACTGAGAGGTAGCCTTCTCGACTTGAAGCCAAGTAGGTTCCTTCACCCACACTTTCATTATTTCATCTGAGTCAGGGCTGACCCTCAACTCATGGCATTCGGTTTCTGTTCTTGCGAACAGCATACTCTTATCATTTACTACATTTGTCATATTTTATTCCACCTTTTTCTAACCAACAAACAAACAGATGTTGGTGGAATGTTTTTTTTGAGAGATATCTTTACTCTTGATATCCCTCCTAGTCTATGTTTTGAATTACCCACTTACCCTTGTAGAACGTTCCAGCAGGAGTACCAGTCACACCGCTTCCTTCCACTAGGGTTCTAGCCGTAAGTGTGACTGCATACTCGATTGGCCCCTTGTCTTCGGGGAAGGGTACGTCTAGTGATTGCACGATGTAGTCTTGTAGTTGTATCTGTATGATGTCATTTGCTGATTTTGTGAACTTGAGAGTCAGGGTCTCACCAGAACCATGTTCGTTGGCCGCTCTCAGGTTATCCCAAACATCCGTGTCTGTGACTAGCAGATTGAGAGAGACCTCGTATGTCCTAGCACCGGGAATGTGAGCGGATGTTATTCCTCTGTCGTATGTGCCGATGAATCTCTGAGGTGCGATGTTGTTGTTTATAGTGAGACTCCCACTCTTCACTCTAGCGATGTCCTGTCCGAATACCTGAATCAAGCCTTCAGAGAAAAGGTATGGTTGGTTGTCAGCCTCAGTGCTTGAGAAGTTCTTGAGACTGGTTGTAATCCTCTGGTTCTTCTTGGGAATATATCCGTTTGGAGAATCGAAGGCTCTTCTGCTTACTAGGTCTAGGTTTGCCTTGAGTTCCTGCCCTTCCTCAAAGTTCATGGTTAGTGTGTTCACTTGGCATCCAGTGAATATCCTTGAGTATATGTCCTTGAATGGCCTAGTGGTGTCATCGGTGTCCGTTCCCTCAGAGCCAACATAGTAGTTGGCATTGGCAAGGCCGTCTTTCTCCATCGTGACTTCTAGTGCGAAGGAAGGCAGGGTATCCCCATTGTGTTCAGAGAAACCATATGTTATCGCTCCGGTTCCAAGAACGAAGGCATCACTCGATGCTTTCATCGTAGTGTAATCAGTCTCACTAGTTGGAGCGAAAACGGGAGGATACAACTTGCCGCTTTCTGCTCTTACGAATGTGGTGGAGTTATCTCCCAAAGTAACAAAATCATTTGTGCTACCATCTGCGGAAGCACCCTTTGAGTGACCCACGGAATTTATTTTTCCTAGTGCGTAGTACAACCACATTCCATTGCTCATAGACAAGTCTATCGAACCACCAGTGACGGTCTCCCCCTTCTTGAACCTGAAACCCATGTTCCTACCAGTCAGTGCTAGAGGAACCTCCCCTAGTTCGACATCCACCGTTGGAGGAGTAATGGTATTCACAAGACCCAACCAGTTATCCCCTAGAAGAACTGGTCTGTCTGCACTGCCCAAGTTCACCGTCTTTGCTGGGACTGGTGCGCCAAAGGCATGTATCCTGACATGTAGGACATTGCTAGTTGCAGAAGCGACATCCCTATCGAAGGTGATGCTATCTGCATCATTGGCAGTAATCATGGCTACAGTTTCTAAATCAGAATTAGAGTCATCAGTTACAGTTGCCATACATCCCACATACAACCCCGGAACCATATCCTGTAACTCAGTCTCAAACCCATTGGCTCTGTTCTTTGCTACTGCATTAGCACTGACTAGGTAGATGTCTGTTTCCGGTATCATTGTTGCCGCTGAACCTGCACCTACCCATACTTGATTTCCTAACGTTGCTCCTGTTGCCATTTATCTCTCTCCCTATACGCTGATAGCCATCCTCTTCATCTCAACCGTTAACTTGTAGCCCAATAACCTTTTGCCCCTATCATTGGCTTCGCTTCGACTCTGTAGTTTAATGAGTTGTGCGCTATCTTCGACTGAATTGCTACTGTTACCACTGACATACACCTTGGGTTGAAGACTATTGTTTTCAAAGATGTATCTTGTTATTCTGTAAAGTGCCTGTAGCCTATCCCTTGAGAAGGTCAACTCTGAGAAGTCTCTCCTGTGTAGTGTTCTTATGTGAACAGTGAAGCCAAACACTTCGTTTCTCACTGCATAATCAATCGTTGGATACTCAGTAGCACCGCTGTCCTCGTATACTATTATTGCAGACTTTGAATCCATGTCAACTCTTCTTCCCTCGTTGGGAGCGATGGAACGGACATCGATGAAGTTCGGAGTCTCATTGTGATTGGATGTGATATCGCCACTTGAAATCAAAGCGGATGCGGCGGCTGACCAATTGTCACTTAGTAATCGTATAATGAAAGTAACCTCATCCACCTTTCAACACCTCTTTTGTCGCCTTCTGTATCTCTTTCAACATACGAGCGTGATATGCTTTCTGTGCCTCTTCAATTACTGACTCATCAGATAGGGCGAAAGCGGCATAAGCACTGTCTTTCAACAATTCATTTCTTTGCTTTTCTCGGTCTAGTATCTCTTTTAGTATCCTAGTTGGGTTTCCCTCTAACATGATATCACCCAATGAAGTACACCATGTTCGACTTGCCCTCTAGCGTCTTGTTGGCCTCTTCTATCAGGATGTCATGCTTAGTCTTCAAATCGATATTCGATTGAGTCTCGGCAATCAGAATCGAATTGTCATCGTGACGTATCACCTCTGCGGCTACTAACTTAGTAGCGGCATCGTGTATCGTAGCAGGTACTCTACCCTCTCCGGCGAGATAGGTCACACGTATGCCGTTGTTTTCTATGAACGGATATTCCGAATGGAAGAATATCTTTCCTTCGTCACCAATGCTCCAATAGTCGCCTAGTCTGCGCTGGTCTTGGTTGTCAGTGAAACC
>FUFK010061585.1_pt1 | contig 15825 bp, 29 predicted proteins | sample 1021851 | NCBI WGS metagenome assembly FUFK01 (sample SAMEA51879418, study PRJEB19060) | metagenome | reverse complement strand
TGCGGTAGGAATTTCCCCATTAAATTCAATGTCTTAGACGCATCAACCTCTATTTGATCTGCTAGCAAAAGGTGTAAAGGCTTCTTTCTTCTTGCTAATTCTGCAAATGCTCCATTCAATTCAAGCCTTATTCGCTTCACGAGTTGTTGACCGCCTCCGCTTCCTGCCGGTCTACCGCCTCTGTTACCCTTCTTTTCTGTAATATCTAGCATAGTTTTTTGAAATTGTTTTCTTAATCTTTACAATTATTTACATTGGAGATTATTTTATCTGCCAATTCTAGCAGATTATAACAATTTAAAACTAATTAACTCACACTTTGCAAATACAAAAACGAACCATAAAAGTAAAAATTACGACAATCGCAATACCTTCGCTATATTATCAAGCCCCTGAACCAACAACCTAAACCGCCTACGCCTCAGGCTATTTTCCCCTATAGCCTCATGATTTACAGCCACACTCCTTACTATTTCCCTCTCAGACTCCACCATTGCCCCCTCTACCTCCTCCAATCGTTCCTTGGCTCGCAATGCTGCTTCTTGTTGTGACTCTGCATCAATAGACGAACCCCTAACGCTCGTATCTAAAATATTTCGCTGTCCTCCTCTATGCCAATACGCTAAATATCTTTTCTCAAATTCTTTTGCACTCTCAAATTGTGCCGTTGACAATGTGCCCCTGGCATATGCCCTATGAAAAGGCGTAGACGCGAGATTGACAAAAACCTTACTCTCACCTTTTTTGATGCGCCTTTGCTCATACTCTCCATGCTGCAAAATATATTTATTTGGCTTTTCCATTTTTAATAATGCCTCGTAATATTCCACCGTAACCAATCACATCTTTTGCGCTATCATCGTGGAATGGTGTCTTCATCAACCGCGCCACCTTAACCAAAATCATCAGCACTGGAATATCCACCGCTTCAATTGATTTCTTGTCTTTCAGATACAAATTAAAAAACTGCGCGATATCTTCCATGTTTGCCAACGGCTCACCGTAAGACTTCCCACGCTCTCCGATTAGCTTTCCAACTTCCGCAATCAATTCTGCATATTTAATATTCATGACTCACCTATCTATTGTTGTGGAGAAAACGACGTTGTGGAAGCTCTCCACCTCCTCCACATCAATGCCACACTAAAAGCAGTAACCCCCCCTAAAGGGGGGTTACTGCTCTTTACTGTGTGATTGTATTTTGATGTTTTTAGCACTGTGGAAATACTGATTATTATTGCTTTTTATCGTGGTAAATACCATCTTTAACCTTCCTTTTCATTGCCCTCAATTTTGCCTTAGTCTCAGGTTTTAGAACCCTTAACTGCTTCATTCTCTCGTCTTTTGTTATCGGTTTGAGTCTAAATAACTCCTCATAATCTTTCTTAAAATCGCTCATACCATCCTCACAATTGCATAATAATTGTATAATATATACATTTAGTGCTTGCATAAAGGTTATATTTAGTATAAATAAGTATAAATAACGACAAAATAACTACAAAAGAAGGATAAAAAACATGGTAAATGAAAGATTAAAAAATGCAGTTATCGAACAATTGGGCGGTGATGATGAGTCTATACACTACGCGATATACACTATTCAAAATTGTGGTGCTTCTGGTGGTGTAGGTGGTTTTATATACTATTCAGAAACTACCGAATTTGCGCGAAACAATATGAATGACATTTATTCATTATTAAAAGATCAAGCCTCAGAATTTGGTTATGATTGCGTATTTAAAATGGTGTCAGAATTTAATTGCCTCAAAGATCATAAATATTCACCGCATGAAATTGCAGACGTAATTTATAACAAGGCAAGTCAAGACGATGAAACGCAGATCTTGAACGCTCTTGCATGGTACGCCTTAGAAGAAACTATTATCACTCTTGAGGTAGAATAATGGCAAACAAATCATTTAAAGATATGGCTACACGCGCAGACAACGCGGTCATTGAGTGGCGTAATATGCTTTCTCATGAAGGGTTTTCAAATTCAGAAGCAGACGCAATATTACAATTTTACATCAAAGAAAAGCTTGTAAAACTAGATTGGGGCATTGGTACATACAACGTGAAACATGGGGCTTTTTTATCTAAAAAAGTTTTAAAACGTGCTTTGAGGGTAGCGTAATGACCGAATTTCAAGCGATTGTTTCAGTAGTGGGGGGAATGTCTTTGGGCTTCCTCCTAATCATTGCCTTAATTTGGCTTCTTAACATGAAGGATTATCAGTGATGAAAAAATACAAAGGTACATATGAAAGAGACACAGGAGGAAGAGAACTATACTTTCCCTTGTCTCCACAAGGAGAAGGCTTTGGAGATTGTGTTTTTAGGGCATGTTCTATTGCCACCGGTTTAGATTATAAACTGGTATGGGATACGCTTTTTGATCTTGGGAAGGAAATGGGATATTTACCCAATGACCCAAAAGTTTATGAGAAATTTCTTTTAGATCATGGCTTCACCAAAAACAAGCCTCCTAAAGATAATAGAGGCAAAAAGATATCTATTAGAAATTGGAGTGCTGAAGCTCCTAAAGGGCGCATTGTAGCAAGTACTAGGGAACACCTAATTGCTGTTGTTGATAACGTTCAACGTGATACATGGCTTGATGAACGATGCGTAAATTCTTGGTTTCATAAGGAGGCGCAGCAATGACAAACATCGCACCATTAAACACCCCAGTTGCGTCTATTACCCTTACGAGAACGATGTTAGAGAAAGCTATTATAGACGCTAATACATCTATTAGAAACTTCTCTAAACTTGTGGGCGTAAACTTTGATGATATGAAGTCAGGAGATAGGGCGCAGATTCAAGCCCAATTTCTTGACGGTACAGCGACAACCCTATCTTTTTACCGAACGAGAAACGATAGGGGGGATAGACGTTTTTCTATTCAAGGCATTAAGAAACAAGCTGATATAGGTGACACTGTAGCAATCACCTTTCAACACAACGATAAAGGCGAAACGGTGCTTGTTATCAATATAACCAAGAACCAAGAGTATAACTATCTGATTGAAGGAATGAAGAAATGACCAACAAGAAAGTATATTTTACCGACTGGTCTAATATTATTTGGGCGGTTAGCGATATATCCAAAATGATAGGGTCTATATCTACGAGTGCAGAAGAAGGGCGTATGCTTACATGGTCAAATAAAAAGACTGGTGAATATTGGCTTTATCTTATTGCTTGCGATAGTGGAAAACCCCATTTTCTAATTTATGAAGATCGCGCCCCCACTGAAAAAATGTACGCTGTCATGGGGTATTGTGACTATCACGAATATGAGGTTGAAATATCAGCGTATGAGTCTAAAGAGAAGGAGGCGCAACAATGAATAAAGAGCAAGTCAGACATTGGTTTGGAAATAGAGGTTATCCGATAGGAACAAACTTTAAACACAAATGCGTCAAAAATGATTGGCTATTCATCAATCAACCAAAAGGAGAGTCTCCAGAACAAGTGGAGCTTTACTATTTAGACACAAATTATTGTGAAATATATAACGAGTATGAATTGAAAAGCTTTGATTGGAAGGAAGAAAGCCTTAATAAAATTATTGAAGATATGCCGGAATACAAAGCAGAAAATCAATTTGGTTATTGTTTGTACGCTCATTCTGGAGATTGCATACATGAGGCTATAATATTAAATGGAAAGCATATTGACGTTTTAGAGGAGTATCTAAGGGTGGAAAGTGAAATGACCATTCAAAGTGCTTTTCATTGGAAATCAGGTAGTGACTTGGCTACTGAAGAAGCAAGAAGCCTATTTGATAAACATCATACATTAGGAAATAAATTAATTGATTTAGGTGTTTTCCATCATAAGTGGCATAAACATAGCTCTTGGATACTAATAGGAGTAGAGTTTGATGAAGATATGAAACCTAGCATTTCCGCACAATATAAAACCCCAAAATTTATATATCAAAAAGAAACCTAAACCCTTTACACACCACTTCAACCCCTTTTTTGAGGGGTTGAAGTGGTGTGTCTACTCAGACAGCACTTTACCCCCTTCACAATAGAATTTTACCGTTCTACCTGACCTTTTGTCATAATCCTCATAAATCCGCAAGACATCAGTCCTTACCCATTCTTTAAGTATCTGCGTTGCTTTTACTCGTGCAAACTTATCGCTTTCTGTTATATCTAACTCCATCATTTCAATTACGATTTTACCCCCCCAATTATCAGCTCTAGGACTTTGCTTTGGTCTTTCGCTTTCAATACGACGTTGTATTTTACGCCCCAACTCTATCGACATACCGCTAAACATATCCGGCATTTCCCACCGATTTAACACCGCAACTTGATCGCCATTATCTAAATCGTGCCCCACTCTTTGAAACCACACCGCTTTATCTATAGGTCTTGCCAAGTTGCTTTTACCCAACTCCATCCGAAAGTGATTTACATGAGTCTCTAAACCACATTTTTCGGCTTCTTCCTTTGTCATAGGACTCAAGACTCTTGCACTTCTAACGGCTGCAATTAGAGAAGAACCACCCCTTGCGCTTTCTACATTGGTTTCCATACCTTGTACACCTTTTCGCGTATGATGAACAATCTCGACGCTTAAATTACAATTGCTTGCTAACTCGCTTATTCTTTTTGTAAGCGTTCTAAATATTTCATTGGTCTCAGGTGACGTTGTGAGATTGGCAAGAGGGTCTACGCAAAATACATCTATCTTCTTTTCGAGGCAAAACTCTTCTATCATCTTAAATTGATTTTCATTAATATCACCTTCTGACCCCTGACTCAGTAGCAACTCATAATCGCGCCCTGACGCATAATAAAGATGGTCAACAAGCAGGGATTGATCTATCTGATGATGCTCACATATAGCCACAATACGACGCTGTATTTCATCAATTGGGTCTTCACCGTTTATATATAATACGCGACACCGTTGTTCTGGATTTGACCCCAATAAATCCCTATTGGTAGCCATTGCTATCATTTCGGTAAGACACAATGTCGATTTACCAATACCACCAGTTGCTATGGTGATACTTGCGAAATCCCTTATGTAATGATTGTTATAGAGAAACCGTCGTGGCGGTATCATCATTGCGTCCATAGTAGCCCAACTCTGGAAGGGCACTGTGCTTTCAGGCTTGCACTTAATAGAGGGGGCATCTTTTACGAGTTTGTCAAATTCCTCTTTTGACCCCAGCCACCCAAAGTAATCGGTTACATCATCACTTTCATTCGCTACAGGAAGATTCACCACCTTGAGGCTATTACACACCGTTTTAAGCTGTTCTACGACCTTTTCACTGTGCATCTTTCCGGCTTGATCGTTATCAGGCACAATCACACAATCACGCCCTGAGAAATGAGTATTGATTTCAGGCTTCCAGTTACTTGCCCCAAAGCAATTGGTTGTTGCCACATAACCCATTTTTACGAGTGTATTTGCGTCTTTCTCGCCCTCTACTATAAATATTACTTCTTTTGGATTGTCATATATATCCTTCAACCTATAGGGCACTTGCACAACGCCTTGCAGATTCCATACATAGCCAGTGCCATTCATACGTCTTGGTCTAAAGGTCTTAGGCTCAAAACGTACTACCTCAAAAAGAGTATTCCCATCCTTATCGGTGTAGGGGTATATATCTTTTATATTATCTCTGGTTTTTGGCTCTTCATACTTCTTGAGATAGTCCACATAGTCATTGACATATCGCTTTACCAGGTCAATTGTTCCTCCACCTTCATTGTCCTCATGGCTAAAGAATGTACCCTTTTCCAAATCCACTGACATAGAGCCATACGTACCAAAGCGCAGCTCCTTATCTGTAGATAGCTTTTTATTAGGCTCTCCCAATAAATCCAATGCTATTTCTTTTATGTGGTTTTGAATCATACTTCGTTACCCCAAGCATCCCAACCTTCGTGCCTCTGTCGTGCAAATAATTCAATGCGTGGTAAGTCACCACATAGCTCAATTATTTTATCTCTTGTGCAATCTGGTTTTCTTGAATGTTCTCTTATAGGGTCATAAATGAGTTGGTGAACAGAACGTGATTGTCTTTCAATAGAGCCTTTTTTTGCAATAAGACACAACTCTGCATTAGCCCTTGTCCAGTATCCTAAACCCCAAAAGCTCTCAAAACTATCCTCTGGTAAAAAAGAAGTTTGCTTTACATCATAGCTTTTTTTTGTTTTTACCCAAACAAAGCCACAAGTAGAATAATTAAACCCCCAACTTTCAATTACAGTAAAAGCATCTTTAAGAACAGGAAATGTAACCCAAAGAAAAAGTATACAATTATCATCGCTTATATTTTGTATAGGAAGATTTTTAATCCAATCTATGCTTTGAACTTTGTAGTGGTTGCTAGGTGATTTATCTCCTCTCTTTTTTCCATCTTTTGTTTCTTTAGCCCAACCAACAAATCGCCAAGGTGGGTCTGCATAAATGATCTTATATTTCTTATTTGGGAAGGGTATCATGGCAAATCCTCAAAGTAGGAAATGACACTTCTACAATTTTTTTTAGTTGATATTGGGTCTCGTACCTGATTAACAGCCTCTGCAAGACGCACACATTCTTTATGATTATCGAACACCAAGCGATGCACTTGAATATTTTTCGTTTCAATATCGGTAATTGTAATGAGATACATGGTATATGTGACTATCTTGAGCATAAAAAAAGAGGGGGCAGTTACGCCCCCAGTTGACAGGTATTCTTTAAAAAGGAATCTCGTCATCAGGTAGATCAGGGTTTGCATCCTGAACCACAACGGCTTCCTCTTTTACTGGTGGCTTTTCTGTCATAGTATGCCATGACTTGACCTCAAACTCTGGTACTCGCGTATCTCCCTTACCAATCTTTTCTAATCTTGCGCCTTTGTATTTTAGATGTACGGCTTTGCCCTGATTGTCCTTGTCTTTCCACTGAAGACCAACGACTTGCCACAACTCAGACAACCCCATCATTACACCTACGCCATTTGCAGACCACTCACGCCATCCCTTGTCCTTAAGTTTAATCATAACTGAGAACCCACGTTTATGATCTGGTGATGGGGGAGGGGATTTCTTGCCAAGCTTCTCATCCCATGTCCATTCTGGAGCTTGTCCTTCAGTAATCTTGCCCCATCCTGTTTTCAAAGTGCTTGGGTCTAGTAATACATCCTCTAGCTGCACCTCATCGCCATCAGCTATCCACGCATTAACACTTGGCTTGAAGCGTATATACTCACTGTTACCCTCAGACATTAATCCCAAGTCTATTACTTCATTCATCTTTTTCTCCTTCTATTTCTGTTTCTATTTTCCAACCAGCGTCTTTCGCTAGTTTGAGCATTAATGATTGAGGGAGAATATATAACGCTCCTTTTCTGTCAGCTTTGACCACAAGTAAATCGGCTGCATCTTGCGTAAACCACCTATACAACATGGCAAACCCAGTACCGTTTTTGCGTCTTTTACATTCTACCTTCAATCCATTCAAACGGATGTCTCCGCTTAAATTCTCTCCATGATGTTTAAACGCCCCTGAAGCCAAAACTCTTTTGACTTTAATGCCAGCGTTCTTCCANAAGTTGACGATTTCTCGTTCAAACTCGTATCCTCTTCGTTTATTCGTAACCATCGTAAATCTGCCTCGCATTTTGTACTTTATCTAATAGGTTTTTCATTTCGGTCTCTTTACGAATACGCTCATTTACCTTTATTTTGAGACCCTCACGAATAAGCTCTTGAGCCAACAAACTGATGTTTCCATTTGTCGTTGCCTTTGCTTCTTCTTTGAGTAACTCCCTCAAGTCTGACGGTAGATAAAGTTGTTGTTGCTCTAGTTTTTTCATAAATTGCCTATTAATTGCGTTATGCAACTATGCACCAACATTTAATGCTTGCATAATACAAAAGAAGACATACAATTAACAAAAAACTACATAAAAAGGAAAACAATGGAAAAAGCATCAATATATATGCGCTTGGAACAAGGCTCAAATAGTGGAGGACGCTTTGAGGCTCAAGCACAAGAGTTCTGTAAGGGGAGGGGGTATGAAGTGTTAGGCGTTCACGTTGAGTACTATGACCGTCCTGTTACATCGACCAACATAGAGATACTACAGGAGTGTATACAGGAGGTATTTTCAAACGATAAATCGGTACTCGTGACACCCACTATGCGAGACATAGAAAGCAATCTTGCTTGTGTCGCTTATATAATAAAAACTGGTGTGCCTCTATTAGCAAGCGATGAACCAAACCTAGACACAACACAGATGAAAGGCTTTATTGAATTAGCGCGTAAATCTATAGAGCATCGCATAGCTGTAAAGTCGCGCAATGTAAAGAAAGGCATTGAAAAGGCAAGGGGTAGGGGAAAGAAGCTCGGAAGTCCTAATGTACTAAAGGCTGTCGAGAAAGCCTCTAAATTACGTATAGAAGGGGCTGCGGAGTTTCGCTTGAAGATAATACCTATTTTACGTGAAATCAGGTCAGAAGAAGATTTTCCAGTCACATTAAGAGATTACAAGCGTGGCTTGGAGAAACGTAACATCTTGACACGTACAGGCAATAAAACGTGGCAAGAGTCAACCATCAGAAACATCTTGAAGAAGGAGAGGGAAGATGAATAAGAAAGTAGACCTTAATGATCTAAAAATATTCAATTCACCAGATGATCTTGCGGAGTATCACTACTTCCCAAAAATATTAAAGCGTAGCCTTGAGTTTGATTTAGCTGTGCATAAAAATCTATTTGAAGACAAGCCACACATAACAGATGGAATAGATCACGAGTGGATAAAATGGCTAAATAGAGGTATCTATCACCGCCCATTTACACGAGCCACAAGTTTAGCACGAGCCGAAAATACGTGGTATACGTTGAAGGCAATAGCTACCAAGATAAATGCAGCTCCAAAAACTGTACGTAATATTTTCAATGAATGTCGTGATTTAGAGATGATTGATTGGAGACATGACGGCAATCGCCTTGTTTTACAAGCTTCTGATAGAGGTTTTCGTATGTGGAAACGCTACACAAAGGTAATGATTTTTACAATTACACACGAATTTGACGATTATTTTCGTGATATGCAAGAGTATCAAAGGCTCAAAAACATGGTAGACCCTACCACGTTAGACCCCAAAAAAAAGGGAGAGGCTACCAATTGATTTATACTTTTTTTTCCATTTATTATACAGGGAGTTGACTTTTATGGATGATGAATTGAAGTATTTGGAGCAATATTACGATAGGCACAATACACCAGAAGCCAAACGAAAGAGGCTTCAGAACCAATTGTATTACGCCAAAACTCTTGGAACAGGGTGGTCAAACCGTATTACTGTACCAACGTGTGCGGATGAACACGTTGAAAATGCCAGAGTGTGCTTTAATAAACTATCGAAAGCACTCAATGAAATCGCCAACGATAATTTGCGTCCACAACAAGCGTTGAGACTGACCATAGAAGCCATTTATAAATGTAACGTAGAGCTAAAAGAGCGAGCAGACTTCTCTTTGAAGTATCCAAAGTCTCCATCAACGGATTTTAGAAATGCGCGATAAAAATAAGGGCTTTCAGCGTATGTATTATGTATGTAACTATTTAGTGTGTACTAATGTAACGATTTCAACGAGTTATCTATTGAGCAAAAGTTCAGCTATTGAGCCGTATTCGCTTCAAGATAGGGGCATAATCTATTGAAAAAGCAATACATAAATATAAACGAAAGTCAGATTTAGCGTGTCAGGAAAAGGCGTATAATATATATTACTTAACATAAGTGCCTACCCTTACCAGTTAAGTCTGACTAACCAAACTTTGAGGTTAGTTATGATTGAAGATTTTTGTAAATTAGTATTCATATTCATCGGTCTAATTTTACTAGCGTGGTCTCCAGTAATTTATGCGAGTCTGCAATGGTAGGGAAGATTACAGATAATAGATTTTTATCAGGGTCGCAAATTGTAGCTTTGATGGGAGACAGTAGTTACTTTTCCCCCAATAAACTTTTTACACACATATTAGGCGCAAGAGGTGTTGATGGTTTTGAGATGGTGGATATTGAGCGTAATGAAGCTATGGAGTGGGGGGATATACATGAGCCACTTATCATTAAGAGAACGGCTGATATTCTTGGCATCGACAATTATACAGATAAAGTGAGAGTTCCATATCACTATCATATTGATGGCAAGAAATTATTCTCTGTGTCTTTAGATGGCATCCTTCATGTTCCAAACAAGAGAACCATTAAGATAGACGATAGATCAACTTTTGCACCACAAGGTATGGGCTTTGAGTTTCCCATTGAAGGAGATGGAAATTTAGAGGTAAAAACGACAAGAACCCACTTTCGTGATGTACCACAACCTTATTTAGGAGTGTGGCAGCTACAGGCTGGTCTAATGGCTACAGGGCGGAAATGGGGCGTTATCGCTATATTATATAGTGGCTCTCAGTTGTGTCTGTATTTCTACAAAGAAGACGCAGAAATGCAAAAAGCTATCGTGAAGAAATGCCAAGACTTTTACACAAGAGTTGAAGCTGTAGAGAAGGGGGGAGAGATAGGAGACTATATGTATCCATCAAAAGACCCAAAGGATTTAGCACGAGTCTTTGACAGCCATGATAGTGACTCTCCAATAGTTGATCTTGCTAATGTTGGTGATGAGATTACGGAGATTATCGGTCTTAAGAAGTTAATCAAAACATCACAAGATAAAATTGACCAACTTCAAGCAATTGTAATGAAGGAGATGGGAAATAGCGAATATGGTGAGGTTTATGATGACTTAGGCGAAACCCTATTTGAAGTGAAATGGGGCACTACTCATTACAAAGCTAAACCTATGAAGACTGTTGAGGCACAACCAGAACGCTTTGAAAGAGCGAAATCATTGAGGATAAAGGAGAAGATATGACATTTCATAATGAAAATCAGAAGAAGATATATGAAGCGATAAAAGACTTTATTGATGAAAAAGGCTTTTCACCACGCCTCAAAGATATCTCTGAGAGAACAGGACTAGGTATAAAACCAGTACAGGGTCATGTTGTTAAACTTGAGGAAAGGGGATTGTTGATACGCCCAAAGGGTAGACAGGGTATTGAGCTTACGTCAACTAGCCATACTTAGAGCTTGTTCTGTAGTCTCTTTATTTCTACGAGTCCACCCACGACCAAACGTCTTGAAGGTTCGTAAGGACTCGTAGAAACTTTGTCTAATTACACCTATCTCTTCAATCATATATTTTACATTTTGTCCGTTAGCTAGAGCGAGGGTCTTGTTTCCTATAACCCCATCTCTTTCTGCGCCACAGGCTTTCTGTAGAGCCTTTGACACTCGTCTTGTGCCTGAGTTTACCGCCCAATCAAATACAGCCCAATCTAAGCCTGAACCTAAATCATCACACTTACATCTATCCCAGTAGTTCTTTTTATATATAGGCGCAACATCTTCTTGAGTTAATGTCTTCATTAGTTCTATAGGGGCTGGTTTGCCTGTCCAATCAGCGTAGACTTTTGAGGTAACGCCAAGCATGGTTGAGCCTTGATTACCATGACCATCACCTATTTGATTTCCTCTGTCTCTCGTATCAGCCGTAAACCCACCCTCATGTTTTAAAAGCATCTCAAGACATTTATCAAAGTTCTCTTTCATCTTTTTCCTTTTCTTCTTTTTTACGAATAAAATTTATCCACTCTAAATTCATGTCTGAGGCGTATAGACAGTAGGTACATATATCCTGACCATCTTCCAAAACATGACCGCAAATGTCACAAGGCAATTAGGGCTTTTTCTTCCGCATATTGATGAATTTAGCAGCAGAGCGTGTAGCAAAGGTTGCTGATATAATTATGCCTAAAGAGTATTGATACCACTCCGGCATCTCAGCCAATGCCTGAAAGCCAGCCGTTGTAATGCTACGCCCCCANTCACCCAAAANGAGAGNATNANNGGNATNNNNAANANAATTACNANATATTCGTCNTTCCATGAGTTNTGACTTGCTCTCATAGCAGCCAAATCCCAATCAATTTCCCCTGTAGCCTCCTTCATCTTTATTTGGGCGTTAGCCTTTTGGATGGCTGTCTTACCCTCTAAATAACTAGACGCAAGACCACCTAATGAAGAGATAATCTGTCCTATCATGTCTTTTTCTTTTTCAATAAATCAGCATCTGCTTTTCTTGCGCCACCCTTACCACTGACGAAAGAGTTGACTCTTCCTCTGCTCCACGCTGTCATGGACACGTTTTTGCTCCCACTGCTTAAGTACGCCCCTTTGCCCCTCTGTAGTACCTTCTTAAGAGTGGTATAAGAAAATTTACTGTTCGCTGCTTTTTTTCTTAGAAACGCTTCGTCGGATTGACTAACCTTTCCGCTTCCTCTTCCTTTTGGCTTGTTTGGCACGACTTTCACTCACTTTCTTTATGTTAATATATTCGCCACGTTTATACTTCTCTCGCGTATCTAGTATTTCTTTCTCTTTTGCCTTTTTGTTTTTTGCGCCTGTGAGGTACTTCTTTGGTACACCCTTTTTAGTTTTGGCTACTCTCGCAAACTTACGGCTCATTTCTTTTTCTTTTTGCTTCTAAGTTTCTTGAAATCAGCAGCCGTAATCTTTTTACGCGGTGGTGCTACTCTTGCTAGTTTTTTTTGTTTAGGTGAATACTTAGAAAATGGCATTATCTCCCCACTGCTTTTTGTGAGGCACGATGCGCCTCTGTGAACGACTTTCCTTTTTTCATACGCTTTAACATATCGCGTAAGTGTTTAGCTGTATGATGCTCTCCATGTCGTTTCATGGCTGTCTGTTGCCTTTTATTAAGGGCTGATAGGTCTACACCTTTGACTTTCATTGTTTATTCTCCCCATTCTTTTTAAACGCATTAGACGCAATAAATGCCCCTATGATACCCATGTTGGATATTACCCATGTTGAGGCTATGCTTGAGAGCATATCAAGGCGGTCTAGCGGTACGATAGGCAACATAAGTATAATAATAAACGCTGTGACGCTGATAGCCGAAAACCACACCATATATCTTTGTTGATCTTCTTTTTTATCTTGGTTCTCAAGACGTATCATCCTTTCGCGTAAAGCAATCTCATTATCGGTAATAATATTATCGCCATTGGTATCTGCCTTTTCCCAGACAGACCCTTTCTGTAACTTCTTCTGCGTCATTTCTTAAAACTCTCATTTAAAGACTCAACGACACTATCGATGTTGGGTTCTTTGCCGTTAGGGTCATATTTACACTGAAACTCCATAGGACACTGCCCCTCAACTACCAGCGTGTAGGTATCATTTGCGCCTCTATACAAACAGACCTCTTGTCCACTTTTTGCCTTTTTACGCTTATATCTCCGGCACGTAATATACTTTGGGTCTTCGCGCATACCCTTCCGTATCTCTTGCTCAAATGTCCAGTCAGAGAACTTCTTGAGAAAGCACGTAAAGCAATTCTTAATATTATCGCTCTGAGCAAGCTTTATGACTTTGCCATTGGTACAGAGCCACTCAAAGGTCTCTTGCCCTCCTTCTTTACGCACACATTTATCTCTTGTGTGATATAGAGACTCACCAATCGACAAGGAAGACGGCAACAACACCAATAACAAGGACAATAGACCCAAGTAAAATCCAAACGAATAATTTGAGGTCATTCATTAATTCAGCACGTTGGGCTGCCTTTTGCTTTGCTAGTTTTATCTGTGCTTCTTTGTATTCCTTAATACGCTTCTGGCGTGTTTCTAGGATTCCTTGGAAAGTGCCATGTCCAAAGCGATTATCAATCAGCATCTTGATCTGGTACATTTCTTCTTCAGCAAGTTTTGCGTCAATCGTTTCAGACGCAATGGAACTAATAGAGAACTGCCCTGGGGCTACCTTCTTATTCTTTGCCCTATCTATGCGTGATTTGCTATCAAGAAGTTGGTCTATTTGACTTGCAATATCACGTACATCATTTGCTGTACCTATTGCACTCTTAATACCATCAACAGCAGCTTTAAATGCAGCAGCAGCAGCTATGGCTTCNCCNACACCAAAAACCAATTATTTCTCCTAGATTAAATTACAATACGAGTTGTACGAATATTCCAACAGTCACAAGAAAATACGCACCGACAGAGCCTATAAGAATACGCTCAAGGCGTGACACTCGCTTTTCAACGCCTTGCATTTGCGTCTCAATGATTGCCAGCTTCATCATTATCTGGCTGATATCAGCCTTGGTCATTCGTCAGCGTCCTTGATGGTCAGTGTTCCTTCCTTTACTTGTCTTAGTATTTCTGCGTAGTGTCTGTTGTTAGGGTCTAGTGGTACAGACCACTTGCTACCATCAATTATACAATTTACAGAACTATTTTCATTTGTTTCACTATTTTTTCCATATTGTGCATTTTCTATTTTCATATTATAACTCCGAATCAAAACTTACTCTGCTGTTACTAGCACCATCGTCATAAACCCTATAGATTTGACCTGTTGTTAAGCCACTACTAACGTCTGCATGCAGAGCTATGTTTATAGTTGTCGCTTGATCGGTTGAAATACTTGATACCGCATTTCCCTCCACTGATATATCACTGACGTTTGTTGCACTAAAAGATGGAGCAGACCTCATTGTAGCAAGATGCTGTAAAATACCACGAACACGTGTTGTGCTCGTTGCCCTTCCTTGACCATACATAGCATAATTTGTACCACCTTTAATATAAAAATACCTTTGACACTTAGCCAATGTCCTCTCAAAAGGCTCTACCTCAAAACTCGTTGCGTTCTGCCCTACTTCTAACTGAACACCTGTGATGAAAAAGGTTCTGTCTGTGCTGTCAAAGAATGAAGATATACCTACGGCTCTGTTTGCTGTTGTGCTAGATGCGAAACCACTAGAGTTTAATGTGCCACTTGTTCTACCAGACCCTGCGTGTAAAAATATATTAATCATTAAACTTGCTGCATTATCGTCATCAAATGTGCCTGTCGTATCAGCAGGAAATGTAAGCTTCACTCGTGTCCAATCTGTTGTTACATTAAATGTTTTAGAGCATTGTCTAGTGTTGTCTAAATCAAAAAGCTCACACACATATGTAGCACTAGCATTACCCTTTACATAAAAAGATACAGCAAATGGTTTAGCGTCTGATGTTCCTTTTGCAAATGCTTGTAAGTTTTGACCTTCAATTAATTGTTGAAGTTGTAACCTCTCTCCTGAAGCAATAGAGGTGTCTGCTGTAGTACAAGCTAATTTTAAACTATTAGCAAATCCACTAGGAGCAGAGCTATCTTGTGACATTGTAAATCTACCTGCTGAAGCATCACCACTAACGCCTACATCTATATTCCATCTGTCACAGGTAAAATATCCATCTGCATCACCTTTGCCTGTTTCTGAGGTGCTTCTCTGTGCCACGTTCATTGCACCATTGATGATGACATTCCTGTTTACTCCACCACCACCAGCGTTGATGTTGCCTATAAGGTTTGCTAAATCTGCACACTTCGCTCATTATTTACCCTCCAACGCTGTTACTTTTGCTTCAAGTGTTTCAATACGAGCCANTGCTTCTTGTAGTGCCTTTGTGAGTAGTGGCACAAGTTTACTTTGGTCTATGCCTTGTGGGTCAATCTGGGAAGGTGTCTTGACATCACCTACTTTTTTTCCCTCTGGTATTTCATCTCCATCGACATAGAGTATCTCTTTTGTCATAGCATCTTTTTCGCCAGTGACTGCTTCTGGAACGATGTTTGAAACCTCGTGAGCAAGAAAGCCGTCTACTGTTGTGTCTTTGTCTACTTTAAAATTA
>FUFK010038527.1_pt1 | contig 15827 bp, 8 predicted proteins | sample 1021851 | NCBI WGS metagenome assembly FUFK01 (sample SAMEA51879418, study PRJEB19060) | metagenome | reverse complement strand
GGAAGTATCTCTGTGAGGCTATGAAGAAACATTAAAAAAGTTTGCATTTTGGAATGCAGTTATATAATAATCCATCCTGTTTTTTAGATAACCATATTGAAAAAAGTAATCACTATTTTCAAGGGTTAGGACCATTTCCGTTCCAAAGGCAATTTGATGATCGCCCAACATATCACTAAACGCAAAATATGTCATACCACTTGTACCAAATACATTGCTAATCTGTAAATTTCCACTAACTAGATCAAGTGTAAATCTTGTTTTGTATTCTTTAGGAATGTACTGGCCATCTACTTTAGCTGAGTCCAATGAAATGATTTCATTCGATGATTCATTTTCATTATATGAGGGATTAAAATTCTGGTAACCCTTTGCAAAAATCCAATCAGAATAATCTCCATCAGTGTTTAAATCATTCTTTTCGACCGATTTATGCTTTCTCAAATCAGTTATAACGTCTTTTTCTCGGTAGTTTTCTTTTTTAAGGATGAACTGAGTAGGTTCGACAGTCTTTTCTCTTAGTTGAAGAGGATTTGCAATACTGTATAAATCCCAACCAATTCCAGAATAGCCCGCAAAAATAAGAGTTTTATCATCGCCACTGATAGTTGGTTGTTGCAATCACTCTATGTTCGTTGGAAAAAACTAAAAGGATACAAAGACCCAGATATTCAAAATAAAGGTCAGTTCCAATCAAAATTCAAAGATTTAGGAAAGGGTTAACTGTACTAATCTCCACATCCTGATTAAAGTAGGGTAGGTAATAAATTACGTATGCAACCTCAAGAGATTCCAGTTGCAAATATCAAAATATTGAATCGTTTGAGAAAAGTGAACGATGATAAGGTTGATGAACTTAGTGAATCAATTAAACAGATTGGTTTATTGCATCCATTAGTAGTTGCTAAGAAAGAAAACTATTTTTTGTTGCTAAGTGGTAATCACAGATTTAAGTCATATCAAAAATTAGGTTATGAAACTATACCTGCAATCATCAAAGAAGATGATGAAACTATCAATCAACTAATAGAAATAAGCGAAAATCTAATTTCAAATAGACTCAATGCCATAGAAGAATCTCAGCATATTGTTCTAAGAGAAAAATTACTAATCAAACTAGGCAAGAAAGCAGTAATTGGAACTAATCAACATAATTCAGATCAGAAACTTACTAATGCAGAACTTGCAAAACAACTTGGAGTAACCAGAAGAGTTTATTCATACAAAAAACAAGTTGCAAATATCATTCCAGAAGTTCAGAAACTTATTGGAGATACTAAGTTCGCAGACAAGATGATGGATATGGTTCACTTATCTAAGCAACCTGAGAAGGTTCAGTTAGAGGTAGGGAAAATTTTACATGATGGATTAGCAAGTAGTTATAACAGAGCATTTGTATTGGCAAATTTACGATTGAAGGAAAATATATGGGATGCGGATACGGAGCAAATAAAAGAAGAGTGCGGAATTGGAAAATCAATAATGAAGTTTGAAAGGAAGAATGACAAATTAAATGATATTTGCAAATTAGTAAGTAAAGATGAAAATTTAAGAGTTACCAAGACTGTTGGTTTATATGGCACAAGCGAGATTCCTAATTACACGATGCTGCCAGAACACAGTAGATGGTTTGTGAAATATTTTTCTAATAAAGGCGATGTGGTTTGTGATTCNTTCTTTGGNAGAGGAACTAATTTAATTGCTNNTGCNTANGAAGGNAGAAAGATNATTGGNTGGGATTTNTCNAANGCAAANTTAGANGCGGTAAAGAATACATGTATTGAATACACTTCCATAAATCCTACTGACGTACAACTGCACCATTCCTGTGGAGTTGAAATGGAAGAGTATCGTGAGAGTGAAAATATAGTAGACCTTGCTCTTACAGATATACCTTACTTTCAAGCAGAAATTTATAATCCAGATGATTCAAGAGACTTAGGGAATATCAAAAAAATTGATGAATTTTTAGAAAAAATTGAAAAATATTTAATCAATATCAAAAGACTAATTAGATCATCTTCTTACACTTCCAAGATTTATAAACCAATCATTATCAAGTGCGGAACAAAGAGACTTGGCAAACTGGGAGTGATTGATTTAGGAACTGAAATTGAGATTATCGCAAGAAAAGTTGGTTTAACTCTGCACGACAAAATTTACAACGAGTTAAGGTCTGCATTTGCTGGATATGGATTGAAGCAAGGTATTGAAAACAAATATACAATAAAATCCCACGAAACAAACCTTGTTTTCTTAAGGTATGACTAATCAGTATTAGCAGTAGTTCTAAAGAGTATTTGTTTATAATGTTTTGGATTATTAACACTCTAAGTTGACAATTTAGATATGAAAGTATATACTTTTATATATACTAATGTTAAAATAAATCATTCTACGCTGTTATGTAAGACAGCAATTTATTGAAATAAACATTACTTATAAAATTACAAATTAGAGTTATACCAACTGGTTTTGCCATCAAATAATACTGCACTTGGTGCTGAAGTTTGCAAAGTTAACTTTACATAAACTGCTCTGAGATTTTCTTTGAAATACCTCTGTTCACGAAGTGTGTCTAAAAATATTTCTTAATCAACTGGTTAAGTGACCAATACATGAATTATCAACTTACGCTTATGAGTACTTATCAACTTACCCAAAGAGATAAACAACGGATTGAATCCTTGAGTATGGAAATGTGGTCTAAAAGAATCCACTTTGGATACNACTTAACCATTCTTTATGAGAAACCAGTTAAAGATGACACGATTGTTTCTGTAGATAATCGTCATCTAAGACTGCTACTCAGAAGAAAATTCAGACAACCAATTTCTTTTCTATTCACTAATGAAAAGCATCTAAAGAATGACCAATCAAAATGGTTCAATTCTTATCACAGGCACATCCTGATGTCGTCAGTTGATGGAGTAAGTTGTGAGTCTCTTGAAGACTTCATAAGGAAACATCACAAGTCAGTATCAGTAGATTTAATAAATCACGATACTAAGTTTGCTACCAGAAAAGGAATTGTTATTGAACCAGTCAGGGATTTTAATATTGCACTCTCTTATGTGACTAAACAGATTGAGTATCCTCAATTAAATGTTACTAGAGAAAGAGTTATTGACGCCTCTAATAGTGATATTGGAAAAAACCATTATTCAGTCAGAGGAGAACATCGTGACACAAGAAACAGAGACTTATTGCGACCACGAGCAATACCTAAAGCAACTAATCAATTCTTATCGTTGGTTCATTAAAAACGAGAACACAGAGGGAACTTTATTAAATACTAATAATCACTTAAAAAACTTTATCCAAGAGGAACTATACAAATGCGAGCATCAACTATTCAAACTTCAAGAGAGTGGATTGATAGGAATGTTGACGATGAAAAAACTAGATCAGCAATTTGCCTAACCTTTCCTACTTATTTGGAATATATCCACGAAAGAATCAAGGTAGAAGCAAAGAGACAAAAGAAATCAAAAGTGATGTTTATAAGAGATGCAGTAATGACCTATATCAGAGAGCAAGAAAGAATTAGAAAGGAAAATGAAGAACTAAGAGGAGATTATCTATGAACAATTTAAGAAACTTATATCCAGAAAGGAATAAGCAAGACCTGGAAAGAATGGTTCCACACGCAAACAAAATTTATTATCAAATTAACCCAGATGATAAAGAAGAATATCGCACCATTTATATGCACTTGAATGTGTTTAATTCCAATCTGACCCCAAGATATAGCAACTATGTTAAAGGCATCCCACCGAGTCATATGCAACCCATACATCCTCATTTATTGAGTTCAATAATGAGATATAACTCACTTCAAAACCAACCTTTTTATTAGAAACAGGTTTTCAGAAGTGACCTAAATATTTGTGTGATAACGAGACATTTATTATGCACGCTCTCAAGTAAATAGAACCAGTTTTCCTAGACGCTACTGGTTCTTTTTTTATTGCTTGAGTGATTTGTTCATGTAACCGATCAAGAATCTACTTAACCACTATGAATATTCAAATAAAACTAGATGCAGTTCAACAAGCAGAACTCAAGGAAGTTATGAAGAACGATAGGAGAAGTTTCACACAGCAAGAGGTAAAGAAACTGTTTACTGATTTATTGCACAGGCAGTATTTGATGGGTTGATTTCGTTCTATTAATTGGATGATGCGATTTAAAAATGGGTAGGGTTCCTAACCTACAGAGGCAACCAAAAACGAGATAGAAATACCTTTCATATAAAAAAATTTTCAGTCTGGAAAATATACGTACAAAGTCACGCANCCTGTGAAAAGGTATAATAAAAAAGACTCAAAAAACACTTCAAATTTGAATGTCAGAATATCAATATNAAAATACAGATAAAATACAGGCACATAAGAGGTATTGATATGACTGGGAAGTCACCACAATTTAGAATCGGCAATGGATACGATACAGACGATTTAGAGGAAGATTGGTTCTGGGATATGTAGTTATAGCAAGACATTTGGGGAAATGTATGCTATAATATAAGAAATACAGATGGAATACAACCCCACTAATGGAGAGGTTTAACAACAACACAGAAATACAGAATCAACACAGAAATATTGAGTTAACTGATGCTGAAACGCTGAAAAATCTTATAGAAAAAGTTGGATTAGAAAAATTAAATATTGCCCTAAATGAATTAAGTAATGCTGAGAAAATATCTCCAATACAAACTAAAAAAGAGAATAAAAATTATAAGAATAAGACTTTAGTTTTTGATGATGAAAATTGCTGCATTTATCAGCGAGGAGATGTTAAGTCTGGAATTTGGTATTTCAGATTATTTGATGCAAAGCAAGGTAGACCAATATTCAAGAGTTTGAAAACTGTTGACCAAACCAAAGCGATGGTTCAAGCAAAGAGTTTGTATATGGATTACTTGGGCAAGATAAACAGAGGCGAGTCACTTAGGAATATCACTACTGAAGAGTTATTGGAGATGCAAGATGAATGGAATAAAAATAGGATTTCTACTATTACTCACGATGGGATAACTCAGGATACATACAAGGTCAGAAAAGGATTCCTCAAAAATTGGAAATTGTTTATTGAAGAAAAGAATTTATTAAAAACTCCAATTCATAAGATAAGACCAAGTGTTGGAGAAGAATTTGCAACTTGGTTGAAGGCAAGACCAAAGAAAACTGCCTTACATACAGGTTCAAGAAGAAGTAATGAATATATCAACAATAATGTGAATGAGATTAAAAAGATGTATTACCAAAATGCTTATAAGAAGAGGTATATCAGTCAGGATTTAATTCCAAATTTAGACCGCTTAAAGTATGAAACTGATGAATCAATCAAGAGAAGTATCTTTGATGAAGATGAGTATTACAGATATGAGAAATATTTAAGACAGGTTTACTGTACGAAGAAGCACAACCCAGATATGGATGAGAAGGATTTACATGTGCGGAAGATATTTTACTATTTCTTGTTCATAATGAGTAACTGCGGATGTAGGAGCAAAGAACTTTTAACCCTCAAGTTAAGTGACATCACTTTGAGTCATCCAAGATGGAGCAAAGAGATGGATGATTCTTGTGTAGAGATTCTTATAAGAAGAGAAGTTAGTAAAACAGGTAAATCCAGAAAGTCAGTAGCAAAGGTTAAAAAGAAAATATTGAATCTTTTACAGGTTTATAAAGACTTGGGAATTGTTCATCAACCAAATGATTATCTCTTTATAAATCCAACAAATAAAAATAGAAATGCTTATGGCAGACAAACTTTTTATAAAAGAATGAAAGAGACTCTTAAGAGTAGTGGTCTCAAAGAAGAGTTAGACAGAAAAGAGAAGAAGATTTCTTTATATACTATGCGTCATCAATATGTCGTATGGAGATTGATGATTGGTAAGGTTAACATCCAAAACCTTGCTGCAAATATTGGAAGTAGCGTTGGAAAAATTGAATCTAATTATGCTCATATAAAACCGATTGATTACTCTGAAGAGTTAGTTGCTAATCAGGGTGTAGCAATTTCACGCACCAATACAGTTAGCAAAAAGAAAGCACTAGACAAGTTGTTTAAAATATTGCAAGAGACCGATACCGATGTTGAAACAAGAGAGTTGCTTGAGTAAATGATCAAAGAATCACGCAACCCAGATAATATAAATTGGCGAGAAGAAATTCTTGCATCAAAGACTTTTAATGAAAAAGAAAGAAATTTATTAAAAAATGGAGCAAAATCTTTGACCGATAGTTGGTGGTTGCAAGCACTCTATGTTCGTTGGAAAAAACTAAAAGGATACAAAGACCCAGATATTCAAAATAAAGGTCAGTTCCAATCAAAATTCAAAGATTTAGGAAAGGGTTAACTGTACTAATCTCCACATCCTGATTAAAGTAGGGTAGGTAATAAATTACGTATGCAACCTCAAGAGATTCCAGTTGCAAATATCAAAATATTGAATCGTTTGAGAAAAGTGAACGATGATAAGGTTGATGAACTTAGTGAATCAATTAAACAGATTGGTTTATTGCATCCATTAGTAGTTGCTAAGAAAGAAAATTATTTTTTATTGCTGAGTGGTAATCACAGATTTAAGTCATATCAAAAATTAGGTTATGAAACCATACCTGCAATCATCAAAGAAGATGATGATACTATCAATCAACTGGTTGAAATAAGTGAAAATTTAATATCAAACAGACTTAATGCAATAGAAGAATCTCAGCATATTGTTCTAAGAGAAAAATTACTAATCAAACTCGGCAAGAAAGCAGTAATTGGAACTAATCAACATAATTCAGATCAGAAACTTACTAATGCAGAACTTGCAAAACAACTTGGAGTTACCAGAAGAGTTTATTCATACAAAAAACAAGTTGCAAATATCATTCCAGAAGTTCAGAAACTTATTGGAGATACTAAGTTCGCAGACAAGATGATGGATATGGTTCACTTATCTAAGCAACCTGAGAAGGTTCAGTTAGAGGTAGGGAAAATTTTACATGATGGATTAGCAAGTAGTTATAACAGAGCATTTGTATTGGCAAATTTACGATTGAAGGAAAATATATGGGATGCGGATACGGAGCAAATAAAAGAAGAGTGCGGAATTGGAAAATCAATAATGAAGTTTGAAAGGAAGAATGACAAATTAAATGATATTTGCAAATTAGTAAGTAAAGATGAAAATTTAAGAGTTACCAAGACTGTTGGTTTATATGGCACAAGCGAGATTCCTAATTACACGATGCTGCCAGAACACAGTAGATGGTTTGTGAAATATTTTTCTAATAAAGGCGATGTGGTTTGTGATTCTTTCTTTGGAAGAGGAACTAATTTAATTGCTAGTGCTTACGAAGGTAGAAAGATTATTGGTTGGGATTTGTCTAATGCAAACTTAGAAGCGGTAAAGAATACATGTATTGAATACACTTCCATAAATCCTACTGACGTACAACTGCACCATTCCTGTGGAGTTGAAATGGNAGAGTTATCGTGANAGTGAAAATATANTNGACCTTGCTCTTACAGATATACCTTACTTTCAAGCAGAAATTTATAATCCAGATGATTCAAGAGACTTAGGGAATATCAAAAAAATTGATGAATTTTTAGAAAAAATTGAAAAATATTTAATCAATATCAAAAGACTAATTAGATCATCTTCTTACACTTCCAAGATTTATAAACCAATCATTATCAAGTGCGGAACAAAGAGACTTGGCAAACTGGGAGTGATTGATTTAGGAACTGAAATTGAGATTATCGCAAGAAAAGTTGGTTTAACTCTGCACGACAAAATTTACAACGAGTTAAGGTCTGCATTTGCTGGATATGGATTGAAGCAAGGTATTGAAAACAAATATACAATAAAATCCCACGAAACAAACCTTGTTTTCTTAAGGTATGACTAATCAGTATTAGCAGTAGTTCTAAAGAGTATTTGTTTATAATGTTTTGGATTATTAACACTCTAAGTTGACAATTTAGATATGAAAGTATATACTTTTATATATACTAATGTTAAAATAAATCATTCTACGCTGTTATGTAAGACAGCAATTTATTGAAATAAACATTACTTATAAAATTACAAATTAGAGTTATACCAACTGGTTTTGCCATCAAATAATACTGCACTTGGTGCTGAAGTTTGCAAAGTTAACTTTACATAAACTGCTCTGAGATTTTCTTTGAAATACCTCTGTTCACGAAGTGTGTCTAAAAATATTTCTTAATCAACTGGTTAAGTGACCAATACATGAATTATCAACTTACGCTTATGAGTACTTATCAACTTACCCAAAGAGATAAACAACGGATTGAATCCTTGAGTATGGAAATGTGGTCTAAAAGAATCCACTTTGGATACCACTTAACCATTCTTTATGAGAAACCAGTTAAAGATGACACGATTGTTTCTGTAGATAATCGTCATCTAAGACTGCTACTCAGAAGAAAATTCAGACAACCAATTTCTTTTCTATTCACTAATGAAAAGCATCTAAAGAATGACCAATCAAAATGGTTCAATTCTTATCACAGGCACATCCTGATGTCGTCAGTTGATGGAGTAAGTTGTGAGTCTCTTGAAGACTTCATAAGGAAACATCACAAGTCAGTATCAGTAGATTTAATAAATCACGATACTAAGTTTGCTACCAGAAAAGGAATTGTTATTGAACCAGTCAGGGATTTTAATATTGCACTCTCTTATGTGACTAAACAGATTGAGTATCCTCAATTAAATGTTACTAGAGAAAGAGTTATTGACGCCTCTAATAGTGATATTGGAAAAAACCATTATTCAGTCAGAGGAGAACATCGTGACACAAGAAACAGAGACTTATTGCGACCACGAGCAATACCTAAAGCAACTAATCAATTCTTATCGTTGGTTCATTAAAAACGAGAACACAGAGGGAACTTTATTAAATACTAATAATCACTTAAAAAACTTTATCCAAGAGGAACTATACAAATGCGAGCATCAACTATTCAAACTTCAAGAGAGTGGATTGATAGGAATGTTGACGATGAAAAAACTAGATCAGCAATTTGCCTAACCTTTCCTACTTATTTGGAATATATCCACGAAAGAATCAAGGTAGAAGCAAAGAGACAAAAGAAATCAAAAGTGATGTTTATAAGAGATGCAGTAATGACCTATATCAGAGAGCAAGAAAGAATTAGAAAGGAAAATGAAGAACTAAGAGGAGATTATCTATGAACAATTTAAGAAACTTATATCCAGAAAGGAATAAGCAAGACCTGGAAAGAATGGTTCCACACGCAAACAAAATTTATTATCAAATTAACCCAGATGATAAAGAAGAATATCGCACCATTTATATGCACTTGAATGTGTTTAATTCCAATCTGACCCCAAGATATAGCAACTATGTTAAAGGCATCCCACCGAGTCATATGCAACCCATACATCCTCATTTATTGAGTTCAATAATGAGATATAACTCACTTCAAAACCAACCTTTTTATTAGAAACAGGTTTTCAGAAGTGACCTAAATATTTGTGTGATAACGAGACATTTATTATGCACGCTCTCAAGTAAATAGAACCAGTTTTCCTAGACGCTACTGGTTCTTTTTTTATTGCTTGAGTGATTTGTTCATGTAACCGATCAAGAATCTACTTAACCACTATGAATATTCAAATAAAACTAGATGCAGTTCAACAAGCAGAACTCAAGGAAGTTATGAAGAACGATAGGAGAAGTTTCACACAGCAAGAGGTAAAGAAACTGTTTACTGATTTATTGCACAGGCAGTATTTGATGGGTTGATTTCGTTCTATTAATTGGATGATGCGATTTAAAAATGGGTAGGGTTCCTAACCTACAGAGGCAACCAAAAACGAGATAGAAATACCTTTCATATAAAAAAATTTTCAGTCTGGAAAATATACGTACAAAGTCACGCATCCTGTGAAAAGGTATAATAAAAAAGACTCAAAAAACACTTCAAATTTGAATGTCAGAATATCAATATCAAAATACAGATAAAATACAGGCACATAAGAGGTATTGATATGACTGGGAAGTCACCACAATTTAGAATCGGCAATGGATACGATACAGACGATTTAGAGGAAGATTGGTTCTGGGATATGTAGTTATAGCAAGACATTTGGGGAAATGTATGCTATAATATAAGAAATACAGATGGAATACAACCCCACTAATGGAGAGGTTTAACAACAACACAGAAATACAGAATCAACACAGAAATATTGAGTTAACTGATGCTGAAACGCTGAAAAATCTTATAGAAAAAGTTGGATTAGAAAAATTAAATATTGCCCTAAATGAATTAAGTAATGCTGAGAAAATATCTCCAATACAAACTAAAAAAGAGAATAAAAATTATAAGAATAAGACTTTAGTTTTTGATGATGAAAATTGCTGCATTTATCAGCGAGGAGATGTTAAGTCTGGAATTTGGTATTTCAGATTATTTGATGCAAAGCAAGGTAGACCAATATTCAAGAGTTTGAAAACTGTTGACCAAACCAAAGCGATGGTTCAAGCAAAGAGTTTGTATATGGATTACTTGGGCAAGATAAACAGAGGCGAGTCACTTAGGAATATCACTACTGAAGAGTTATTGGAGATGCAAGATGAATGGAATAAAAATAGGATTTCTACTATTACTCACGATGGGATAACTCAGGATACATACAAGGTNAGAAAAGGATTNCTCAAAAATTGGAAATTGTTTATTGAAGAAAAGAATTTATTAAAAACTCCAATTCATAAGATAAGACCAAGTGTTGGAGAAGAATTTGCAACTTGGTTGAAGGCAAGACCAAAGAAAACTGCCTTACATACAGGTTCAAGAAGAAGTAATGAATATATCAACAATAATGTGAATGAGATTAAAAAGATGTATTACCAAAATGCTTATAAGAAGAGGTATATCAGTCAGGATTTAATTCCAAATTTAGACCGCTTAAAGTATGAAACTGATGAATCAATCAAGAGAAGTATCTTTGATGAAGATGAGTATTACAGATATGAGAAATATTTAAGACAGGTTTACTGTACGAAGAAGCACAACCCAGATATGGATGAGAAGGATTTACATGTGCGGAAGATATTTTACTATTTCTTGTTCATAATGAGTAACTGCGGATGTAGGAGCAAAGAACTTTTAACCCTCAAGTTAAGTGACATCACTTTGAGTCATCCAAGATGGAGCAAAGAGATGGATGATTCTTGTGTAGNGATTCTTATAAGAAGAGAAGTTAGTAAAACAGGTAAATCCAGAAAGTCAGTAGCAAAGGTTAAAAAGAAAATATTGAATCTTTTACAGGTTTATAAAGACTTGGGAATTGTTCATCAACCAAATGATTATCTCTTTATAAATCCAACAAATAAAAATAGAAATGCTTATGGCAGACAAACTTTTTATAAAAGAATGAAAGAGACTCTTAAGAGTAGTGGTCTCAAAGAAGAGTTAGACAGAAAAGAGAAGAAGATTTCTTTATATACTATGCGTCATCAATATGTCGTATGGAGATTGATGATTGGTAAGGTTAACATCCAAAACCTTGCTGCAAATATTGGAAGTAGCGTTGGAAAAATTGAATCTAATTATGCTCATATAAAACCGATTGATTACTCTGAAGAGTTAGTTGCTAATCAGGGTGTAGCAATTTCACGCACCAATACAGTTAGCAAAAAGAAAGCACTAGACAAGTTGTTTAAAATATTGCAAGAGACCGATACCGATGTTGAAACAAGAGAGTTGCTTGAGTAAATGATCAAAGAATCACGCAACCCAGATAATATAAATTGGCGAGAAGAAATTCTTGCATCAAAGACTTTTAATGAAAAAGAAAGAAATTTATTAAAAAATGGAGCAAAATCTTTGACCGATAGTTGGTGGTTGCAAGCACTCTATGTTCGTTGGAAAAAACTAAAAGGATACAAAGACCCAGATATTCAAAATAAAGGTCAGTTCCAATCAAAATTCAAAGATTTAGGAAAGGGTTAACTGTACTAATCTCCACATCCTGATTAAAGTAGGGTAGGTAATAAATTACGTATGCAACCTCAAGAGATTCCAGTTGCAAATATCAAAATATTGAATCGTTTGAGAAAAGTGAACGATGATAAGGTTGATGAACTTAGTGAATCAATTAAACAGATTGGTTTATTGCATCCATTAGTAGTTGCTAAGAAAGAAAATTATTTTTTATTGCTGAGTGGTAATCACAGATTTAAGTCATATCAAAAATTAGGTTATGAAACCATACCTGCAATCATCAAAGAAGATGATGATACTATCAATCAACTGGTTGAAATAAGTGAAAATTTAATATCAAACAGACTTAATGCAATAGAAGAATCTCAGCATATTGTTCTAAGAGAAAAATTACTAATCAAACTCGGCAAGAAAGCAGTAATTGGAACTAATCAACATAATTCAGATCAGAAACTTACTAATGCAGAACTTGCAAAACAACTTGGAGTTACCAGAAGAGTTTATTCATACAAAAAACAAGTTGCAAATATCATTCCAGAAGTTCAGAAACTTATTGGAGATACTAAGTTCGCAGACAAGATGATGGATATGGTTCACTTATCTAAGCAACCTGAGAAGGTTCAGTTAGAGGTAGGGAAAATTTTACATGATGGATTAGCAAGTAGTTATAACAGAGCATTTGTATTGGCAAATTTACGATTGAAGGAAAATATATGGGATGCGGATACGGAGCAAATAAAAGAAGAGTGCGGAATTGGAAAATCAATAATGAAGTTTGAAAGGAAGAATGACAAATTAAATGATATTTGCAAATTAGTAAGTAAAGATGAAAATTTAAGAGTTACCAAGACTGTTGGTTTATATGGCACAAGCGAGATTCCTAATTACACGATGCTGCCAGAACACAGTAGATGGTTTGTGAAATATTTTTCTAATAAAGGCGATGTGGTTTGTGATTCTTTCTTTGGAAGAGGAACTAATTTAATTGCTAGTGCTTACGAAGGTAGAAAGATTATTGGTTGGGATTTGTCTAATGCAAACTTAGAAGCGGTAAAGAATACATGTATTGAATACACTTCCATAAATCCTACTGACGTACAACTGCACCATTCCTGTGGAGTTGAAATGGAAGAGTATCGTGAGAGTGAAAATATAGTAGACCTTGCTCTTACAGATATACCTTACTTTCAAGCAGAAATTTATAATCCAGATGATTCAAGAGACTTAGGGAATATCAAAAAAATTGATGAATTTTTAGAAAAAATTGAAAAATATTTAATCAATATCAAAAGACTAATTAGATCATCTTCTTACACTTCCAAGATTTATAAACCAATCATTATCAAGTGCGGAACAAAGAGACTTGGCAAACTGGGAGTGATTGATTTAGGAACTGANATTGAGATTATCGCAAGAAAAGTTGGTTTAACTCTGCACGACAAAATTTACAACGAGTTAAGGTCTGCATTTGCTGGATATGGATTGAAGCAAGGTATTGAAAACAAATATACAATAAAATCCCACGAAACAAACCTTGTTTTCTTAAGGTATGACTAATCAGTATTAGCAGTAGTTCTAAAGAGTATTTGTTTATAATGTTTTGGATTATTAACACTCTAAGTTGACAATTTAGATATGAAAGTATATACTTTTATATATACTAATGTTAAAATAAATCATTCTACGCTGTTATGTAAGACAGCAATTTATTGAAATAAACATTACTTATAAAATTACAAATTAGAGTTATACCAACTGGTTTTGCCATCAAATAATACTGCACTTGGTGCTGAAGTTTGCAAAGTTAACTTTACATAAACTGCTCTGAGATTTTCTTTGAAATACCTCTGTTCACGAAGTGTGTCTAAAAATATTTCTTAATCAACTGGTTAAGTGACCAATACATGAATTATCAACTTACGCTTATGAGTACTTATCAACTTACCCAAAGAGATAAACAACGGATTGAATCCTTGAGTATGGAAATGTGGTCTAAAAGAATCCACTTTGGATACCACTTAACCATTCTTTATGAGAAACCAGTTAAAGATGACACGATTGTTTCTGTAGATAATCGTCATCTAAGACTGCTACTCAGAAGAAAATTCAGACAACCAATTTCTTTTCTATTCACTAATGAAAAGCATCTAAAGAATGACCAATCAAAATGGTTCAATTCTTATCACAGGCACATCCTGATGTCGTCAGTTGATGGAGTAAGTTGTGAGTCTCTTGAAGACTTCATAAGGAAACATCACAAGTCAGTATCAGTAGATTTAATAAATCACGATACTAAGTTTGCTACCAGAAAAGGAATTGTTATTGAACCAGTCAGGGATTTTAATATTGCACTCTCTTATGTGACTAAACAGATTGAGTATCCTCAATTAAATGTTACTAGAGAAAGAGTTATTGACGCCTCTAATAGTGATATTGGAAAAAACCATTATTCAGTCAGAGGAGAACATCGTGACACAAGAAACAGAGACTTATTGCGACCACGAGCAATACCTAAAGCAACTAATCAATTCTTATCGTTGGTTCATTAAAAACGAGAACACAGAGGGAACTTTATTAAATACTAATAATCACTTAAAAAACTTTATCCAAGAGGAACTATACAAATGCGAGCATCAACTATTCAAACTTCAAGAGAGTGGATTGATAGGAATGTTGACGATGAAAAAACTAGATCAGCAATTTGCCTAACCTTTCCTACTTATTTGGAATATATCCACGAAAGAATCAAGGTAGAAGCAAAGAGACAAAAGAAATCAAAAGTGATGTTTATAAGAGATGCAGTAATGACCTATATCAGAGAGCAAGAAAGAATTAGAAAGGAAAATGAAGAACTAAGAGGAGATTATCTATGAACAATTTAAGAAACTTATATCCAGAAAGGAATAAGCAAGACCTGGAAAGAATGGTTCCACACGCAAACAAAATTTATTATCAAATTAACCCAGATGATAAAGAAGAATATCGCACCATTTATATGCACTTGAATGTGTTTAATTCCAATCTGACCCCAAGATATAGCAACTATGTTAAAGGCATCCCACCGAGTCATATGCAACCCATACATCCTCATTTATTGAGTTCAATAATGAGATATAACTCACTTCAAAACCAACCTTTTTATTAGAAACAGGTTTTCAGAAGTGACCTAAATATTTGTGTGATAACGAGACATTTATTATGCACGCTCTCAAGTAAATAGAACCAGTTTTCCTAGACGCTACTGGTTCTTTTTTTATTGCTTGAGTGATTTGTTCATGTAACCGATCAAGAATCTACTTAACCACTATGAATATTCAAATAAAACTAGATGCAGTTCAACAAGCAGAACTCAAGGAAGTTATGAAGAACGATAGGAGAAGTTTCACACAGCAAGAGGTAAAGAAACTGTTTACTGATTTATTGCACAGGCAGTATTTGATGGGTTGATTTCGTTCTATTAATTGGATGATGCGATTTAAAAATGGGTAGGGTTCCTAACCTACAGAGGCAACCAAAAACGAGATAGAAATACCTTTCATATAAAAAAATTTTCAGTCTGGAAAATATACGTACAAAGTCACGCATCCTGTGAAAAGGTATAATAAAAAAGACTCAAAAAACACTTCAAATTTGAATGTCAGAATATCAATATNAAAATACAGATAAAATACAGGCACATAAGAGGTATTGATATGACTGGGAAGTCACCACAATTTAGAATCGGCAATGGATACGATACAGACGATTTAGAGGAAGATTGGTTCTGGGATATGTAGTTATAGCAAGACATTTGGGGAAATGTATGCTATAAT
>FUFK010060773.1_pt1 | contig 15834 bp, 15 predicted proteins | sample 1021851 | NCBI WGS metagenome assembly FUFK01 (sample SAMEA51879418, study PRJEB19060) | metagenome | reverse complement strand
CTTCGTGTACGTGTTTTAAATTTTTCTTGACACCTGATATGTGTCCATACAAAGATAAAATGTGTTCTCTGGTTGTTTTAGGTTCTATTGCCATAATTAATTAAATAATTTATCTATTTCTTCTATTTGTTGAGCTCTTGGTAATGAGCCAAACCTTGTATTTGCTTGTACAATAGCAGGATTTGCACCGGATACAAGAGGTGGTAATTGGCTAACAGGGCCAAGATCTGGTTTAGGTAAATTTTTAAAAGGATTATTTATGTCAGGTATTGCTTCATTTGATAATGAATAATTACTTAATGAAGACCTTAATTCTTCTATTGTATCTATGACTGCATCAATAGGATTTATTATACCTAATTCATCAGCTATTTCTTGAAATCCAATTAAACTTCCCAAACTTATTTTCATTGGTCTAAATAAATCTTCAGACAAATATCTAAAGTTAGGGCCACCAATTCTTTCAGCTACCTCTGTATATAATTGATCATTTGATAAACCTAAAGTTTGTGCTGCTTTTATATCATCAGACATTTTCTTTTGTACCCTAAATAAAGCTCTATTGGCATTTATATAAGCATCAAATATTTCTTCAGGTGTCACTGGTCCACCTTTTAACATTGTTCTAGTAAATAAAGCTTTTGAGTTTCTTGATCCTCTTGCATAGTCTGCAACTTTGTATCTAATAGACTTTGATGGATCTATTTCAATAGCTCTTGCTCCAATGATACCAGCCAACTCATTTCCAAATTCATATTCTTTACCACCTTTATCAAATCTTCCTGGATCATCATCTGGCTTAATAGACATTTTTAATCTTTTAAGTTGTTGATAGTTAAGAGGAGCTTGTGATTTAATTAAATGTGCTAAACTATTATAAACTTGATTTCCTAAACTATCTTCTTCATTATATACTCTAAACCCATCACGCGTTTGACCACCTCTTAAATATAAATCTGCAAGCGCTTCTGTCCAAATAGATTCTGTAATAAATGGTGCACCTAATTCTTTTGTAGATTCAAATAAACCTAAAATAAAATCATCCATAATACCATCTTTATCTTGTTCACCTGCTTGAACTCTATTAATAACTGTTTGAATAGGTCTAGTTAAAGTGTCGTATGCATTCATATGAGAAAAATCTACGTATTTAAATTTACCATCTTCACCTTTTAAAGGTATTAACGTAGAATTTTTAGACCATTTAGGAACATATCTTCTAATGGCTTCTAGTTCATCTTTACTTACGTCATATAAAGCTTGTCCTGCTGATACGGCAGCATAAGGAATTACACTTGTTGTAACTCCCATACCTAATAATCTAGTAAGGCCAATTGTTCTTAATGGATTTACAACTTTTCCATTAGGTAAAGTTACTGAATAAAAGAATTCATCTAATCCTCTTTGAACAATATTTGTACCTGTTCTCATTATTTCTGCAGGAAACGACACAAAGTTCCCAACTGGGTATTGTCTTAAACCTTTTACAAAATCAGAAACATAAGCATAGTTTGGAATATTGTTTCTTACTATTCTAGCTGCCTCATCTTTAATTGTTTCTCTATTAAATTTAACTGTTTTACCTGCTGTATTTACAAAATTACTTCCTTCAGCAATACCTGCTTTTTTATAAGCGTTAAACAATCTATCTTGTTCTTTAAAATATGAAAATATTTTCCAAAAATCATCTTCAGCTGTGTAGGCATCTTGAGCAAATCTTTTTACTCTAGATAGACCTTTTGCTAATTTATCAAATGCTTTAATAGATCCTAAATAAGAACCAAAATTAACATCTTTTAACAAAGCTTGTAAATCAGCTAATTGAACTTGAGAATTAACCACACCTCTTTCTAATAATTCTTGATAAATAGCATTACCTTCTTTGGTTCTTGGACCTAATTGTATGGCTCTTAATGCTTTTCTTGCTGCTCCCTCTGCTCCTACAAAAGGTATAAGACCATTTGCAGTTGCAAAAGCACCTGCACTTAAAAAGTTACGCATATGAGTAAAAGGACCTAGAACTGTTTTAGCCATTTGTGAAGTAGCTTTAGGATATAAAACTAAATTAGCATATAATCGTCCAGCAAAACCACTATCAGGAGTTATAATATTTTTATTTACATTGTATATGGCATCAGCATTACCTTTTAATGTCCATAATCCTGTTAATGGATTAATACTTGCAACATCTTCAAGCACCTCATCTTTACGAACTCTTTTTAAATAGTCTCCAACTTTTTCTCCTGGCTTAACATTTATACCGGCGTCAAAATCAGCTAATGTTTCTGAAATACCTGGTTTACGTAAAACTTTATTTTGTTTTTGTGACCAAATCGATTCACCTGTTTTAGGATCTAACTCACCTTCCATTAAAGCTCTCTGTTTTGATCTATCTGTTAAAGGATTTATTTGTTCTAATCCTTCTTCTCCTCTTTGAGATATAGTTCCAATTCTTCTATAATCCCCTGTTCGCGCGCCAGTTGCTTTTATTAACTCTTCTTCAGTATTAAAAAAAGTTTGTATAGGTGCTCTTCTTGATGCCTCTTCTGCGCTAAAACCTTGATCTATTAATTCTTTTATTCTAGCCGCTCTTGCAACCGCTACATCTTCAGAGTTTCTTCTTAAAGTTCTATAAAATTCGTCTCTTCTGATAACCGTAGATAACATATTAGTGCCATTTAAAATTGTTGACATAGCACTTTCATCTTTACCTAAAAGTTTTTTTGCTAGATCTTGTGTTTCGGGGGTAAGTTGTATTAATTGTTTTCTTGGAAATTTAGCTGCTCTTTCCGCAAAAGATTTATCTACAAAATAATTTGGAATTTTAAATAATACACTACCTTTATTAGTTAAAGGTATTTTTTTATCAATAAAAGCAGTTTCATAAATATCTGCTACAATTTTTTTTGCTTCTGTGTTTGATAATTTAACAGGTGTAGGTAAATTACTAGCAATAGTTTTTATATTTTTTTCTGCCTCAATTATTAATTCTTTTGCAGGCTTAACATTGTCCGCTAATCGTATTGGATTATTTTGAAATACTTTATAACCTACATCTAATCTGTCATTTAATGTTTTAGGTAATAATTCTTTCCACGTTTCAAATACAGACTTACCTTGAACAGGTTTGGTCATATCTAAAGATCTACCTTCAATAGATAATAACTCTCCCCAATTTTCTCTCATATCATTTAATGTATTAATAAATCCTTGTTGTTCTGCTTTAGATACACTTCTTCCAAATTTAGCTGCTTCCTTAACAATTAAACTATTTGCTTTTGCTGCTTCTTCAGCACTAATTTTAGGAAGAACAACTTTTAATATCTCTTCTTTTTTTGCATCTTTAGTAGCTCTTTTAATAGCTTCTTCTTCTGATAAACCTTCAGATATAAATTTATTTTTTAATTGATTAAAACTTTGTTTATCAATAAGGGGCTCACCTGTTTTTGGATTCTTTGCAATTGTTTTAGCAAACACTGCATCATCTAAATCATTTAATCCAGATTTTAAAGTTTGATTTAATTGTTTTGCAATAGCTGTTTGAGATGCAGCAGCTTTTCCAGAAAATATGTTAGCTCTATCTAAAAATGGTATTACAGAATCTATTTGATCGTCTAATTTAAATGCAGCGTTTTGTGCTCTATTTAAATCAACAGCTGATAATCCTTTAAAACCCATTTCTGTTTCAAAGTATTCAGGGTTTTTACCACTACGTGGTCTTAATCTTTGTGATACATAATCTAAAGCTCTGCCCATTTTTGTTTGTGCAACACGTCCTGCTTTAGTAGAGTCTGCTAGTTGTTTAACACCAGAACCAGCTAAACTTAATATACCTGTAAATGCAGCTCCCTCTATTCCAAGTTTTAATCTATTATATAATTCTCTCTCTGGATCGTAGTCATCACCTCTTTCTAATTTAGTAGGACCTACATCAAACAAATCACCAAACGTTCCTACTTTATCCGGATCGGAAACAAAGATAGATTCAGCAACACCAGCACCTAATGCTCCTGCTCCTATCTGAAGAGCTTGTCCTTTTCTATTTAATTTAGCAAACTGTTGACCTTTCTTGATACCTTCCATAATTGGAAGACCATCATCATCTAATAGTTTAAAATAATTTCCTGATTTTTTTGCGGCTAGTGCACCTTTGGTTGCGGTGCTAGCTATTCGTGCAGCTATACCTGTAGGTATGGCTATGTTAGTTAATATTTCACTTATCTTACCTGCAGTAGTTGCTTCTGCGTATTCATCAAATGGATTTATTGTTGCAAAAAACTTTTCTACTTTTTCTGCTGTATTTGTATCTGCACCTAAATCAATTAAATTTGCACCTATAGAAAACAAACCCTCTGGTATTTTAAAAAAACCAGAACCAATACCAGCAAAGAAAGAACCTAAACTACTAACACCTACATCCTGACCAAACAGTTTAGCTGTCTCTTTTTCGTTTTCTTTTGTTGCTTCTGATCCAAGACTAGGAAACAAAGCATCTATTTCAGCGTCAAATTTTGACATATTGGTCTCCTATCCAAGATTATAAATTGGTTTAGCTGACCCATCTTTTTGAATTTCTACTATTATTCTTGCAGTTGTATCAGCACCTGTTATCGAATCTTTTACTTTTTCTTCAACAATAAAAGTATCTCCAACTTCAGCTGTGCCTATTTTTTTCTTTAAACCCTCTCTATTTACAACTCCTGCAAATTTATATTTTTTACCTGTGCTTGGAGAGGTAGCACCTTGAATACCTCTTGCTATTTCTTTATTACTTCCTGTTCCACCTTTAGTTGCAGCTAGAATACTTTTCTCTATACTAATCTCATCTCCTCTTTCTATTTGATAATCTATTTTAGCTTTAAGTTGATCTATCATCGCCTTGTTTTGTTTTGTCTGTTGTTTATCTTTTAATAAGAATGTGGCTGCAGCAGTTTCTATTTTCTCTGCTCTACCTGGTCCTGATTCAGCTTCTGCTGTAAAGAATTTTTCTGCACCTTCTCTTAAACTTGGAGCATTTATGAACGCTGCCGCTGCTCTACCAAATGTATCACCTAAATCTCTTCTAAACGCTTTTTTAAATCCAAGTGTATTTTTAATTTCTTCTAATGTTAATTCCTCATTAGCTGTATTTTGTTTGTTTAAGATAGAAGCATCATCCAATATTTTTCCTGCATCTTTTCTTTTTTCTGCAACATCTAACACTCTTCCTACTACATCTAGATCTTTACCACCTGTTCCAGGTAAAGCCTCACCACTTACCTCAAAATCCTCAACTATCGCATCATCGGCTTTTTGTTTCTCTTCTTCTATCTGTTGTAACTTATCTCTATCTTCAGTTCTTCCAAATATCTTAGGATATGTTTTTGTTTTCGGATCCATAAATAATGCATCAGTAAAACTAATTTTTTCACTATCACCTTTTTCAGCTTCTACTAATCTTTTTGTATAATCATCAAAATCAAATGCTCCTGTTTCATCAAAAGTAGAAGCAGGTTCATCTTTCATAATTTGTAAAGCCTCAAGATTTTTAGGTCTATTTAAATATGCAAGTCCTGCCACAGGCGCAAAAGGAAGTGACATTAATCCAGTTGTTTTTAAACCTGGGAAACTAAGTGCTCTTAATTCTTCACGAAAACTACTAGGTGCGAATTGTTTAGGAGTATAACCAGTTATTTTAAAAGGATTTTTGCCACCTACAGAAGATCTAGCTTTATTGATTATTTGTCCCCCTGAAGTACCACCAGATCCACTACCACCAAAAATGTCTGCATAATTTTTTAAACCTGACATAGATATACCCGCATAACCACCTGGTTCATCAACTAAACCTCTTTTAGGTTTGTCTAATCCAGATGTAATCCCCGTGCCACGACTATCGATCGCGCCACCTCTAAACATTGGTCGTCTTAATATTCTGCTCATTAGCCAAAGATTCCTAATTTAGAACCGATACTTGCAATACCACTACCTACACCGAGTGCTGTGGCTAGTGGACTTGCTGGTGGTGCCGGCGGTGCATATCCGACTGTTTGTGTCGGGAATGCTCCTGGTTGAATTTGTGCAAGTTGTTGTCCAATCAATCCTACTTGTGTAAATGGTTGGAACTGTCTTTCTCTTTCAGCCGCTGCCGCTGCATCAAGAATTGCTTGTTGTTGTGCTTGACCTGCTTGACCCATTTGAGTTTGATATTGTCCTAAACCTTGTTGTGCTGCTAATTGATTAGCTGCCGCTGCTTGTGCTTGTTGAAATCCTTGTGCTAATAATTGTGCTTGTAAGTTTGATCTAGCTGTTGATGCACCCCTTGCCGCTTCTGCTGCAAGGACACCTTCTCTACCACCACCATAAGCACCTGCTTGTATAGCTTGATCCCGTCTTGCTGTATCTGCGATAGCTTGTTGCCTGTCAAATTCTGATAAAGTTTCATCTATAACTTCTCTTTGATATGGAGACATAAATGCTTGATAAGCATCTGCTCCTATTAGTCCTGCTGTTCCTGCCGCTCTTGCTGATTCAAAAGCTTTTCTTCTAGCGTCAAAATCTTCTGCACTTTCACCAGCTTGTTGAGGCATCAATGCACCTAAACCACCTGCTTGTGTTCTTGCAAATTGTTGTAGTTGCGATTCGTCAGCAATACTTGGCGCAAATTTTGTTGTATCTATTCCTGTAAAACCACCAGCAGGTATTGTACCTGGTTGTAGTTTTTTAATAGTTTCTAGAAAGGATGTAAGTGCACCTTCTATTATCGGTGCTGGTTTTGTTATTGTAGTTGTTTCAGCCATTATGCTCTTGCCTCTAATCTGTTCATTGTTTCATACATTCTTTTAGCACCTTTATTAATATCTCCACCACCTGCACCTCTAACTGCATCTGCAGTCATCACAAATTCGTTCTTACTTAATCTTGCAGGTACATCATCTGCTCTTTCTTTTTTACCTATTGGCACAAAACCACCTTTTCTTAAATCCATTTCTTTACCACCAAGATCCATCAGTCCACCATCCTTAGCCATCTTAGGCATCACCATTCCAAACTCTTTAAAGAAGTCAGATTCTATTTCTTTAATTTTATCATCATCACCTTTTTGAATAGCTTCCTCTCTTAATCTAAAAAAGTCTCCTGCCCTATCAGCTCTCATATTTTCATCTACCGATATTACTGCTCCTTTGATTCCTTCAAAATCAGGATCTTTAGATTTATATTTTTCACCATAGTCTGTAATATCTTCTATATCAGGATTCATAATCATAAACTCTCTCATATTTTCAATTTTTTCCATAACTGCGGGATTGCCCATAATGCCTGGTTCACCACCATTAGATAATCCTACTCTACCACCGTTCGCGTACCCCGCTGCGCTAATAGTTTCTACAATTTCATCTTCACTAAAGTATCCAGCGGCTTCCATAAATTGTCTGATAGCTGCAGCTCTAGCTCCACTATCTTCTAATAATTCTGCTTGTGCTAATGCTTCATCTATAGCTGCTTGTTTTTCTAATCGTCTAGCATCTGCTACTGCTAAATCTGTAGTTGCTTGTGTAAAAGGAACCATTGCTGCTCTAGCTGTTTCTAAATTTAATCCCGCTTGAGTTCCACCTTTACCTAATATATCTACAGCACCACCAGTTTGTGGTCCTAAAAATTCTGCTGACTTTGCTAAAAATTCTTTACCTTGACCAAGAATACCTTCAGGTGCAGGACGTGGTCCTACAAAATTTGGATCAACACCTCTAATAGTGCTTGCTGCATTAGGTGCCGATAGTGCACCAATACCAGAAGCAAGTGCTACTGATAATGGACTAAAGTCTCCTTCACTTCCTTCTTGTGCTAATTGTGATCCTAGATTTAAACCACCAGATATTAATGCTCTAGATAACATTGTATTACCACCAATACCCATAATACCTGGAGCCATAAATGGTGCGGCTGCAGCTAAGAATGGTAATGCTGGTTTGATTTCGTTTGGTACTATTTTATCTAGTACACGCGAAATAGGTCTAGTTATCTTTTTTAAAAATCCCATACGTTTCTTTTTATATTATTGATATCAAAGCAAGTCCGCAAAGCTTGTAAGTAGGCGAGTATATCACAATTTACAAGGTTTTTAAACATACGTCAATCGCTGATATTAAAGTCAGCGCCTATCTTTATCTCTTCTACAGTCACATTTACGTCTCTTCTAATGTGCTCAGATTTAGTCTCTGTGCTTGGATTTTGTACATCAGCCATAGCTTCTGCATCAGACATATATTCCTGACCTGTAACTGTATTAGTTAATGTAACCTCTGTTTTAGGCGTAATTACTGGTACTCTTTTACCATTAATCGTTTCATACCTAACTGAGGCTTCTGTTTCTATAAACGGCATTATCTATCCTCCCTGTTAATTTCTAGTATAGATGCAATAACATCTACATTACCACTTGTGGCTTGCACCTTTAATATCTCACTTTCTAACATAATCAAGGGTTCACTTAAGACTTGTTCTTTTTGACCTGATGTTAGAGTGACATCATTATCTACTACAAAAGCTGTGCCTGCTGCATTAGTTAATGTTACTTTAACCGCTGCGGATCCAGCTGCATCTTCTGCAATTAAAAGCGATTTAACAATAGCTCTTGAGTTTGATGGCACTGTGTACAATGTTGTAACATCTGTAGTTGTTAAACTTACTTTATCATTTTTATATATATTTGCCATTATCCTAATCCTAACCAAGTAAATCGTTCTTGGTCTTCTTTTAATTGTGTTAAGTATGTAGAGTTTAATTGTTCAATAATTGTATTAAGTGCTCTATTAATTTGTCTTTGGTTATCTTCACTATATTCTTTTTTAGGTTCTGGTAATCTTACTACTACTTTTGTCATTATCCTCTTCTTCCATCAGGTTGTAAATCTACTTGAAAGGTACCAAATCTCCACGACTCACCCACACCAGTATTTTCTATTTTTATATTTGCGTATCTTCCTCTAGCTCTAGTATCAACTTTAGTTGTACTAGAAGTAATTGTAAAAGGACTTAATGCTGTTTGTGTATCACTATCAGCAGGAAAATCTTTTACAGATAATGTAACTTGGTTATTACCAGTCAATACTTTAAAGTTAGGTAAAAATCTTCTCATAGCTAGAAATACTTCACTCTGATCTTTTTGTAAAGAAAAGCTAAATGATTTTATGAAAGATGTTAAAGCGGTTACACTACCATCTGGATTAACTTGATCGGTCCCCGTTTCGTGTTCGAACAACACACTTTGTCCTAATCCTGTTTCACCAATAACTGATGGAAATGTTCCTGTGCCTGAACTGTTATATGCAGTAGCATATGGTTTAGGATAAACTAATGAATCAATCCAAGTTGTTCTAATAGAGTTTGTATTTGTACCTGTGTACCAATTACCCATTGGTAATCTTGCATTATCTTGTCCATAATTATAAACAACATATCTATTATTAAAATCAGATCCTGATGTTGGATACCACCAAACTACTTCTGTAAATAGGTTATTGATACCTGCGTTAACTTGTTGACCTTTAGTGGTATCAATATCATCATAAACAAAATCTTCAACAGAACAAGGTAGTGTATTAACTGTACCGTCAAAAGAAAAGAATCCATTATTACCCATCCAATATGCAACACCATCAATTTCAATTGCTGCATTCTTACCAATCAATCCACAGTTTGTACCAACTTGTTCAAATCCAAATGTAAATGGAGCTCCAACAAATTTCATTGTATATAATGCGTTGTCAGTCCATATTAGAATATTTTCTTTTGCAACCAAACCACCCATAATTTTTGTACCATCTTGTAATCTTTGTGTACCAGCAGTATTAGTTACAATTGGTGTATATGAATTAATATTTTCATCTTCAGAAAATCTTATAAACATATCATCTTGTGTGGCTGCTGAACCAACAGTTGTTTCAGTTCCTAAATGAATTAAGTGACGTGTTGTTGGTGAAATTAAAGTTACTCTAGTAGCTGTTGGATTGTTTGTGGTTTCAAATCCCGATGTAGTTGTAGAAGCTCGTGTAGTTAATCTAGCTGTAATAGAAGCATCCCAAGTAAATGTTTTACCATTTGCAATAGTTGCAATTAATACATCACCAAAATTACTTAAAGACCAAAGACCTGGTTCTAGTGTAACTGTTGCTGCACCTACCGCATCACCCCATCCACTAAAATCTGTAGCATTTGTTACTGTTGCGCCATCACTGTGAGCCTGTCCTGTTGTTCCTGATACTGCAGTTCCTTTTGCACCTCTAGTTATACCTGTTAAATCATTAGAACTTATTCCAGTGTAAGTAATTAATTCTGTTCCTACCGCAATCGTTCCACCACCTGTTGGAAAACCTGTAACCGATGTTAAAGTTATTGCTGTACCTGATCCTCCTGTACCAGCAGTATCCGCGAGCAACGCTCCGTTTAAAGTTGTTGTTTGAGCTCCTTGAACTGTACCGCCGTATTGACTAATACCAAAACCATATCCATATGTTTGAGCAGCTGGACCCACTCTTTCATAAGGTTTTAAATCTACACTACCACCTGTTGCAGTTGAACCTGCACTTGTAAATGTAATTGTAAAAGTAGTTGCTGTAGGTGTTGTAATAACCTGAAATAATTTATCTTCAAAATCAGAAGCATTTAATCCTGTACCACCAGGCAAAGTCACACTATCAAATAAAACAATATCACCATCTTCTAAATTATGTGCAGACGATGTTGTAATTGTTATTGTAGTTGTNCCATTAAATGTAAATGTAGCTNNTGAGATAGTAGTTGATAAAGGNGTAACATCAAAAAANTGACCTTCAAAATATACTATTAAAAACTTGTCTGTGCCAATAGCCACATATCTATTTCCCTCTTTATCTACAAATGCGTGTTGTTTTCTAGCAACACCAACTAAAGAATCTGTAAGTAATGATTGCCAACCACCTACTTTTTCTGGTAGTCCATATCTAAATCTAACGTTATCTGAATCAACCCAACGACCTTCAGCTCCAACAGCTGTGTCTTGTTTGTCAATACCAGGAGCAAACTTAATTTTCGTAAGCATCCTTTACTCCTATGCTGTGTTGGTTTTTAGTTGCCAGCCTTTACTAGCACCAGTGTAAAAAAGTGTGACTGATTGATTGTTTGTTGTTAGATCTATTGAAGAATTACTTCCTTGAATATTATCTGACCCGTTTGGTGCTACAACACATTTGTTAGTTGCAAAACCATTTGATGCTGATATGTCCATAATAATTATTTCATCTCCAACTGATCCTGCAGGTAGAGTAATTGTTACAATATTAGCTACTGTGTCTACACCTATTTGATCACCAGGAACTGCTGTGTATGCAGTTTTACTTGCAGCCGTTACTGTTGTAAATCCTTTTTGCAACATACCTAATGATGTTGCTGGCACACTACCTCTAGAATAAACTAAAGCTGTTGCACCTTCAGGAAGAGGCACTTGTGTAGACGCACTTTGACCTGTTGTAAGTAAAGTTACAGTATAACTATCTCCAGCTCCACCTCTAGTAGTTCCATCTTCTACAAAAAATACTCTGTTTGCATTACCACCAGATGTGGTTGCAGGCATTGTTAAACTTGCATTACCAGATAAAGTACCTGTAACTTTAATATAAAGATTTTTACCATTCGCGGTCGCCGATCCGTCTGATAAGTCTAAGTTAACATTACCAGAACTTAAAGTTACTTCTACATAACCTGATACTGCTTGTTGTAATAATTGTAAATTAGTGTTTGTAATAGTTCCCCATAGACCGGCTTTTTCACCTGTTGCTACGAGTTCTAATGATAAATCTGATGAATAAGTTGATGCCATAGTTTTAGTAAGGTTTGATTGGTGTCCAAACCATTGTTGCTCCTGGTATTATATCGTTCCACGTAATAACTCCTGGCTCTACTGTATCTAATGATAAAGAACTAGCATCAGGTGTTATATTTGCGTCAGCGGTTATTGTAACATTTCCTGTAGCCAAGGTCAATGTGTTTCCAGAAGGTGTTACATCAACATCTATATTAACAGTAAACGCTCCAACACCTAAAGATACTGCACTTCCTGTAACAGTATGATTAGCATCAGCTGTAATACTTAAAGTACCTGTGCCTAAAGATACTGAATTTGGTGTTAAATTTTCTGTGACTGCATCAGCAATAATACCCACACTACCTATTGTAATAGTGAGTGAATTACCGGTTACCTGTACTTGTACGTCTGTATCAGGTCCTGATGTAGCAAATGGTAATGCTGATATTGCGTCAAATCCTAAACTCATAAATTTCCTTAAAAGGGAGCTGTGTGGTATGTGGTGGTGACACAGCCCCCATCTAAGAATTATATCATCGTTTAAACCAAGAAGGAAGACCTAAATGTGGACGCTTGTCGAACATATTATCCTTCGCTCCAGGTGTTTTACGATTGTTATAATGCAGAAAAACTTGTACGCATTCTTTGCCTTTGAATTTTTCTCTCCAATGTTCTAGCTCACAGCCAGAATAAACCAGCATATCTCCTGGTTTTAAATCTACTCTAACACCTTTAGTGTTATCTGATACATATCCTTGACCTGGTTTGTTGCCACCTTTTTTAGGATCTGGTTCTAAATATATTGGCCAATCATCACCACCAAGATTCATAGTAGTAGATATTTCACAACTAAATCTATCCTTGTGTCTTTTAAGTTCATCACCTTTTTTATAGATTCTAGCATATGTGTACGCAGGATATAATTTTAATCCTGTTACCTTTTCCATTTGAGGTTGACATTTTAACATTAAAGTTTCCATAGCAATATTTCCATATTGAGAATAAGTATCTGGAATCTGTTCATCTTTTTTTTCATAATGACCTAGTATGTTTTCAAAAGGTGAAAAGTATCTCGCTTGTTTACAAGTATCATAAACTTGTTTTTGCATACTAAAATAATTTGCAACAAAAGCAGCTAGATCTTTTGATATTGCTTGACGAATAACTGTGTACTTTTTCTTTTTAAACATCTTTTGCCATTTCTTTTGGCACTGCTTGTATATTCCAATGTATAAACCTAAATGGTTCAATGCCAAAGTCTACTGCATATTCGTGTTCCAAAAATCCTGGAAATATAATTAGTGTGCCTGGTGTGGGTTTAAAATGAATAAGTTCTGTGCCACCCCATACACCTTTGATGTCTGGTTTCATTTTTAATTTTGTAGCCCTAGCACCTGTTCTCGGTTCGTGAAAAATTGGGTATGATGTTTTATCACTACATTTTAAAAAATAAAAACCGGATACGTGTTGATTCCAATGTACGTGTGCTGAATGATGACCACCGCCTTTTTTAGCAAACTCTTGTACCCACATCTCACTAAACATAGTTGTGTATTGCGACATATCATAACCTTGGTGATCTAAATATTCCCAAGACTTTTGACCAATGTAGTTTCTAAAATCTAAAAAGTCATTGTCAGCCGTAAGCGGTGTTGAATGATATGATCTACCAAAATCACCGTTTTGTTTTATCCAATTTTTTTCTCTTTTACGAGCATCAGCAATATATTTATTACTAGCTTTGTTTAACGATTTAACAAACTCTGGTTTTTGTTCTGACCAAATGGTCGTATTAAAATAGTTATTTATATACATTATCTAAACGGCTTTCCTAAATGCCAGACAACAAGACTATATCTTGTGCCTGATGTTACTGGTTTAACTCTATGCCACACAAAACTAGGAAATACAATAATAGATCCTTTTGGTAATATTTCTTTACATTGTATTCTATGTTTTGATTCATCTCTCATATGTGGATCATAGTTTCTAAAGTCAAATTCTAGTTCACCACCTTTATATTCTGAACCATCTGTTAATTGACAAGTCATAGATAGTTTTCGAATTCTTCCGTGCTCTGGATGATTAACATCGTCTCGTTGATATGGTTTATCCCAACCATCACAATGCCAATCGTAATATTGATTTAATTTATATTTTGTAAACTGACAAGACTCACTTCTTTCCCAATCAAAATTCCAACCAGCGTTTCTATTTGCTTCGTGAACGTATGGGTGTAATTCTTTATATATCCAAGTATCATTTAGCCATACTAAATCTGAGTTTCTTTTTCTTTTTAAATCTAATACTTCTTGCTTGTTCAATTTTCTATCTCCATAAGTGCCAGTTCTAGCCATTTCTTCTTTTTGTGCGTTAGCATATGCTATAACATCATCACAAAATCTAGGTGTAAGTACACCACTAAAATACCAATAGTAATTAGATATATTCATTACTACTTTTACCTTTTAAATTATCAATTGTTTTAAATAAATTTGGATTAATAAATTCAAAATTTATATTAAAAGAAATAATTATTTTATTAGTTTTTTCTTCTTGTGTAGGTGCTCTATGAATAACATAACTAGGAAAAATAACTACATCTCCTTCTTTAGCATCTATGATTATCTTTTGGTTCTGAGAAAAAGGATTTATTAGTTCTGTTTTTGCTGAGTTGTCAGATAATTTAACATAATACACTCCAGTGTAGTTTTCGCTGTGTATATGCCAACCGTGTTTTCCATTTTGATTATATTGTTGAAACCATAAATTTATGAAATTTATATCTTGATAACCTAATACGTTAGCAAAATTTTTTAAATGTTTGTGCAAATAAGGTTGTAAAAACTCAACCCATTTTCTAGAAAAATCAGAAGATTTACTCCAATCTACTCTATGTATTAAATCTCCAAAATATTCATTTTTTTCCTCTAAATAATCAGCATCTGATTTATTTAATAAATTAATTAATTGTTTTTTTATTTTTACATGAGATTTTAAACTATCAATTAAACAGGGTGTTTCTAATTTAAATTTTTTCATTGGTAATTAAAATTTATAACAATTCTCCTTTTTTCGTCAGTACAAGATGTTCCTGTGTGTTCTAACTTAGAATTAAATTCTATATATTTATTTTCTTCACTTACAATTTTTTTATTATCTTTAAATTTCGTATAACCATTACACGTGTTAATATAAAATATACCTGTCTTACCTTTTGGTTGATCTATGTGATATTTATATTCTTTTAGTTTTTCTGTTTTACCTATCATTTTAGCTTTTATTTTATTAATTTTTTTATACTTTATTTTGTCCAATAATGGTTTTAGCAATAGCATTACATCTTCAGGACAATTATGTTTACCATCTCTTATAAACGTAAACGTAAATTGAAAAGAATCATCTCCGTAAGAAACAACTCCATTGTTAAAATACCACGGCATATAATCTGACATTATTTGTGACTGTATATTTTTAAAATCTTTTTTATCTAAAAAATTTTTATATATATTCATACGTTATAGTTTGTACAAAATTTAAACTATCTTTCTGGTTATTGGTTATGTAGTACATATTAGTTGATGGAAACATTATAAATTTATTGTTAGTAAGTTCTATATCCCAACTTCTTCCTTTACGTCTATTATCTTCATAGTGTATTCGAACCCAACACTTATCAACTTTAACACCATATAACAATGTGAAGTCTGGTGAGTTTCTAAGATCTACTGGATCTATATTTAATAATGGAATTGTAGTCTCGGCGGGTTTATAAATATCGCCCCACGTTTCTTTGTTGATTAAATTAACATCATATTCAATACGAATATGATCACTAATATACGTGGTTAACATATCCCAAGTTCGTGAGAATGGAAATTTTTTGTTTTGAATTACTGATTGTAAAATGTCGCCTGATAACTTATCTCGGTCAATGTCCCAACCTTTAGGCATTGCCACATCACCATAATATAGAGCTTGCTCTGTTAATACTTTCTTTTGCATACCACCACC
>FUFK010721850.1_pt1 | contig 15836 bp, 18 predicted proteins | sample 1021851 | NCBI WGS metagenome assembly FUFK01 (sample SAMEA51879418, study PRJEB19060) | metagenome | reverse complement strand
AGTGCTAGGTATCCATTTCTCAATAAAGGTTGAATCTCTGTAGATTTCATAACACTTACCATTTTTTACAGAATGACCTATGACCACTTGTAACTTAAGGTCATTAGGGTAGCTTCCTACTGGAATGTTATCCTCAGATGGACATTTTATAAAAAACTCTTTATCTTTTTTGACTTTTGGTTTATATTCTGGTGGCTGTGGTATTTCTGGTTGTGGTTGTTCTGGCTGTTTTACTGGGTCTGTTGGGATAAATTTATTAGGGTTGTATTGTAAAGCCTCGAATGTTGGATAACTCACAACAGGATAATCAAGCTTTGGTTTNTCAATAATNTCTAAAGTTGTTGGATATTGTTCCCATGTTCTTGTTCTNGGAATATAAATTTCTTTTATCTGTATCTGTGGTATTTCAATTCTTGGGATTTCCAAGTTTGTTCACCTTTGATGGTTCTGGTAGCTGTATAGATGGCCCTGTGAGACTTGGTATTTTATCTCCCATCACATCTGGTAACTTATCCTCTAAACTTCCCATAATCTTGTTTTTAAGTGTTCTTTCAAACTCTGGACTTCCCATATAGCGTATCGCTACGTAACCAAAGGCTGCCATTGACACACTAAGCAAAAGCGACAACAATGAAGCTATCTGACAAATACGAGCAAACATGGTTAAAGAAGCGATCCTCCGAGCATTTCGTCATGTACTAATTATATCAGCACTATTAATTCTGCCATCTATCTACCCTTTGTACTTAATGACAGGGATAGTAAATAGACAAATACAGCAAAAAATTAATTGATATTATAAACAGGCATTTGAAACATTCTTACAAAATCATCCAAATCTCTTGATAAATTTTTGTTTGATTCTGTTACTTGTAAATTAGTGACACCTAAAAATATACAACCAGATAAAACTAAAAGAGATGATAAAACAATAGTTTTTGCTTTCATCTAATCAGCCTCCNCTTCGGNTGTNTTNCCCTCTGCTACCCACTTTTGGTACTCTAAATTTTCTTCAGAGCAAGTTACACGAATTAAACCATCATCATCAATTCGTGCAAGAATTTGTGGCCCATCAGTAATTGGATTGTTGAGTTTTTTGTACTTCATAATTCTGCTGAAAAACCTAAAAAAGCAGACGCATTTCCTGATCTGCCTAACCCACCTTCGCCTTGTGTTAAGCTACCATTGAAATTAAAGGCAACAGATTGAGAGGTATTATTTGGATCTCCAAGAAAAGTAGGAACAGAACTACAAGTGGAAGTGGTTCCATTACGGATTACTTTATAATGAGCAGCCGTTCCAGTTTGCTCCAAAGCAGTTACATTTGCTCTCATAATAACTGGAAAGTCAATATGACAAATAAAAACATTTGAATTATAGGAAAAACCAGCCCCAAAATAAGCACTTGTAGCAGGTTTCAAACTATAATAATATCTTTGACAAAGCGTAAGCTCTTCAGCAAATGATCTATGCTCAAAATCTGTTGCCACGCCAGAACCATTATCTACTTCTAATTGCGCTCCCGTAATTAACCACTCATTATCTGTTGATGATAAAAAATTAACTTGATTTGTTGCGCCATTTTTGTCAACTGTTCCCCATGCTCCAGCAGTGCCTCCATAAGTTGCTCCTAAAGCTAACGCCCAAGTTATATTTAACCCTATTCCATTTGTTGTAAGCCATGTTCCAGTAGTATCGCCTACTATTGGAATAGTTTTTCTTTCCCAAGTATTAGCAGAATTTATCGTGTAAGAATAAATGTAAACTCTATTATTAGCACTATTTGAAATAGCTCCACTAAAAGATCCTGTTAAATTTGATTTAACATAAAAAGATAAAACAACATTTTTTGCTGCACTGGAGCCAAAACCTAAATGTGCAATATTATTGCCTTCAATTTTAGTTGTAACAATCAATCTTTGTAAAGTTGCAATGGTGCTATCTATAGTAGTGCAATCTATTTTTAATGATTTTGTAAATCCATCTGGTGCAGTTGTTGATTGTTGTGCACTAACTACACCATTTGTAGCCTCAAATATAGTAAACCTGTCAGTGGTATATACTGACGTGTTAGGGCTAACTGTAATTGCGGAGCCACTATTTCTTTGATCTATAATTTGTGAGCCGTTAATTATTAAATTTCTGTTACTTAGATTATTAGTAATATTGGCAGTACAAGTCCCAGAGCTATTATCAATCGAAATAGCAGCCGTACTTGCACTGACTCCTTTAATACTGTTGACTTTAATTTCAGACATTAGCTGCTTGCCTTATCTGCTATTAGTTTAGCCTTCCACGCTGCTTTTACATCAGTAGTCCAAACTGCTGTGCATATTGCAGATACCTCTGCTGGTTCTGCTGACAAATCAGTATCAACGAAGTTATCTGAAGTATCTAATATACCAGCGTGTAATACATATCTTTCAAAAGACCTTGTTAGTTCAACACCATCTTTTTTAATGATATTTGCTTTTCTTACCTGTACATGCTTGTAAGGTGTAACAATCTCTATTTTGTCGTATTCAGTTGTTTCTGTGAGTGCCATGTTAATTAATCTGTTGAATAAATAAGACATCCAGCAAATCTTTTGCTAGATACTTCATTATGGGTAAATTGCGCTCCATTACTTTTAAAAATAGCTGGATTAGTGCCACTTACATGAAGAAAATATTCTTGTTGTAAATTAGTATATCCGTTAGTAGAAGCATTAGCACCATGACCACCACCAGAAGCTACAGTGATAGGTAATCCACCAAATCTAGCTCCAAAAGCATTGAACTGATTTCCAAAAGTAAAATCAAAATAAGCAAAAACTACTTTACCTATTTTTATATACCTTCTACTAGGATGATTTCCTGTATTATTTGTAGTTATAGGTATTCCATCCATAGCAGTAGGACTCCAATAACCTTCTTCGTAGTCATTTAACGCATTTGCTTCAGCAAAATCTCCATTAAAACATAAGCCTCCAGCACTGCGAACACGCATTCGCTCAGTAGAGTTTGTACCAAAACGTAAATCCCCTCCATATGCTGTACGAAGTTCTGGACCTGTTGTTGTGCTTCCACCTATAAGTTCTACAATTCTACCGCTTCCATCATCTAATGAAATTTTAGGTGTAGTATTACCAACAGTTAAATCTCCAGTAACAGCTAAGTTACCAGAAGCATCTGTTTTTGCTAATACACCATCAGCATCACTAGGTAACTCTAGAGTGCGATCAGCAGCAGGATTTGAACTAGGTGCTGCTATTATTACACCGTTACCAGAAGCGTGTTTTAGTTTGATTGATCCTGACAAATTAAGCAGCCTCCAATGCAGCAACTTTGGTTTCTAATACTTCAATTTTAGCAATAGCCTCCTGTAATGCAGCTACAAGTAACGGAACAAGTTTACTTTGGTCTATTCCTTGATATACAGGGTTGTTATTAGAGTCAACTTCATCTTTAGTTCCTGTTATAGCCTCTGGTACTGCTGTAACTTCATGTGCTAAAAATCCATCAACTGTTGTTTCTGCATCAGCAATAAAATTAAACCTTTTTGGTTTTAGTGTTTTTAATCTTGTTATTCCATCTGATATAGAAACTACATTTTCTTTTAGACGATAATCTGAGGATGTGTTGTAAGAAGTGCCTGAACCTGATACATCAATAGAACCAACATCAGCATTACCTTTTTGAAAACGCAAACATTCCCCATCACTATTATGTCTTGCAAAAATACCAGCATGAGTATCAATAACACCTACAAGCACACCATCTGTGGGGTGTAATACTATACCTGATCCATCAGTATGAGGTGAAGTATTTGTAGTGCCAACAAAAACTCTTCCAGAATTATCTATACGAACCCTCTCTAAATTATTCGTCCCAAACGTTATGTGTTTATCTTCCCTGTTATATAAATACGTTAAAGAATTATTAATTCCAAAAACAAAACCATCATTAATTGTTGTCCCTGTATGAGTATTTGATAATTGTATTAAGTTACCTTCAGTGCCACCTTCAACGTGAAAAACTGCTGTTGGAGAAGTTAACCCTACACCTAATTTTGAACCATTTAAAGTTACTTTACTAGAACCACCTGTAGATAAATCTATCTGGTCAGACCCATAAACAATACCAGTATCAGTATCATCTCCAGTAATTGAAGGGTTAGCTGCTGTGTTTGTTCCGTTAATTTTTATTGGCATTATGGAATCGTTACAACTGAGGGACTATTTATTGTTAGTGTAGCACCACTCGCAATAGTGAGAGGACCAGCAACTAAAGCGTTATGATTTGATGAAATTGTATATGAGTTATTCATTTCATTTTCAGATTCAAAGAAAATTTGTTCATTTCCTCCACCAGTACCACCACCGCCACCACCAACAGCAGTAAAGGCTGAACCGTCATAAATTTCTGCTTGAGTAGTAGTTGAGTTAAATCTAAAATCACCTGTGCTTGGAGAAGCAGGTCTTTGTGCCGTAGTACCAACAGGAAGTTGTACAGCAGAAGTGTAATTATGAACAACAGCATCAGTAAAAGTTCCTGATCCTGCTGATATATTTCCTATAGTTAGATCGCCACCTGCAACAATATTTCCGATTGAATTTATTAAAAATCTAGTGGCACTATTTGTAGAATCTAAAATACTAAAGCTACCATTACTACCAAAAATTTTAAAATCTGGATTACTGTTTGAGTCAGTAAAGGTAATATTTGGATTATTTCCTGTTACTGTAACTGTTTCTCCAAAAGACGAATTTCCTGTTGTAGTTATTGCTTGAGATCCAAAGTCAGGAGAAATTTTTGTTCCAGCTATAGCTGCACTTGCATTTATATCGGCATTTACTATCGCTCCATCAACTATTTTTGCAGAAGTTACTGAGTTGTCAGGAATATTACCAACCAAATTACCATTAAAACTTGTAGCTGATAATGCACCAGTCGCTGAGTTAAATGTAAGATTTGTTCCTGTCTTTGGTGGTAAATTACCTGTCGCAGCCGTTGTGAACAGCACATTACAAGAGGTGTCAGTTGATTCATCAGCTACCGTTACATTTGTGGCGTTTGCAGAAGTACCAGTAAAGTTTGTTGCAGATAAAATTTGTGTTCCGTTAGCTTTTAATACTTTTCCTGATGCAAGATCAATATTTTCAGAACTTGTCCAAGAATCTGTTGCATCAACCCAATTCCATGTTTTATTTGTTGCTCCAAGCAAAGTTAAACCACCACCATCTGCGGTTGTATCTGTTGGGGTTGAAACTTTACCAATTTCAATATTTTTGTCAGTAACAGTGATTGTGGTACTAGAAACTGTTGTGGTCGTACCTTGAACTGTTAAGGTTCCAGAAACTATTAAATTACCTGATATTGTTCCACCAGTCGCTGGTAATAAACCTAGATTTGCTGCACCAATTTGACCAACCCCAGAAACATTTATATATGCGTTATTTGCAGCGTTACGAATTTTTAAAGTATTAGTATTTGTATCAGCAAAAAATTGAAAAGGATAAGTTGTAGATGGAGCAGAACTACCACTTTGATTCGTGGCACTTGCTTGCATAGCAGTATTAATAGCTTGCCTGACGGCAGCACCCGTTCCGTTTTGTACTGATAAAGAATCTTGTGCCACAACTAAAACTCGTTTACATACATACTATCGCAATCCTGTGGCTTGGTAAACAAAATTACGATTTACAAAATTTCCTGAAGAATCTTTTACATCTGCGTTATATCCAGATTTTGTAATTGAAGATATTGCAATCGTATCTCCAGTTTGGATATTAAGAATATTTGCATTTACTATTGGCGTAAATCCACCAACACCACCTATGGTTGCACTTACTCCTGTAAAAAACTTATTAGGGAATGTAACTGCTTTTTGTGACGTTCCACTTGCAATCGGAGCCGTTGGGAATTGGGTAGAGGGTGTCATAAACATTCTAAAACCTAATTCAGTAACACAGATATTAGATGTTGTATTAGATGAAGTAAGAACAGTTTTAAATTTAAAAGCTCTTGCGCTTAATATTGTTGTTGTAAATTCTTGAAAAGATGTAAATGTAGCTGAACCACTTGTAGGGTCGTCATCAGTAGTGCTTACAAAAACTTTTGCATCAACATCTGTAACTGCTGCGCCAGTTGTTACATTAAATCCAGTAAAAGCAAATCTTCTTTCAAGCAAAATTGTATATTTATCTTCTAAATCAAGAGTGTTTGCAAATTCATACGTTCCACTAGAAAGCACATTATTTGGAAAATCCCAACTTACAAGGGCATCAACATCAGAAACAGAATCCCATAAAATATCTCCTGACAAAACAATTCCAGTTAAAGGTGTCGGGTAATTTGGTGGACTATATTTTTCTACATCTGTAAAAGTACCTTGAAATGTTGGATTGTCAGTATCTTCTTTTCTATCAATGATAAGAATTTGATTGCCTGAAGTAAGAGTAAAAGCAACACTAGCTGGAGAACTACTTTGAACACCTAGAATATTTTCAAAAACCGCAAAGTATTTTCCTGTTATTGCGGGGACATTTGCACTTGTAGCACTACCGACCACTGTTGTTAATGACGCTGCTGTTGCAAAAGTAGCATTAGGATTTGCACTATGTTTTATAACAACTTTTCCTCCTGTTAAAACATCACGAGATGTTGAAGCTGGCCAGTTTAAAACAGCTTGTGTTTGACTTATTTGATTAGCAGTAAGACTTTGTACATCATCAGGTGGATTTGTATTCTGTGAAATTGTATGTGTTTCAGAATAGGTAGGACTTCTACCACCTGTAAAATTAAATGCTGTTACCCTTACAGTTAAAGTTCCAACCCTTAAACTTTTAAGAGTCGCATTAGGTGACGTTGTTATTATTTGTTGGAAATTATCGTTATCAATTTTATATTCTACAAAATATTGAACAGTTCTAAGGCCATCGTGTGTCCAGCTTATATCAGTACCAATAAGAACAGTTGCACCTGATTGATAATAAAAAGTAGTAAATGCAATATCTGTTACAGCGTTAGGGGCTGCACCTATTGGATTAGGTGTAGGTGTAGTGACTATTGGAGAGTCAGCCCTTGCATAAATAGATCCATCATATTGAATTGCAGTAATAGAAAATGTTTGATCCTCTTCTTCAGTAACCCTTAAAATCCTGAATTTTTCTAATGTTATGTTATCTGTTTCTATTGCATAAAAACCTCCAGAACTAGGGACTTGTGAAAAGTTAGAACTAACAGTAAATTTTTTCTTTGTCGTATCCTCTCCACCTGAAGCTGTAGTAGGTGATGCAATCGCAGAAACTGTTTTTTGTTGCAATAAACCATTGCCTAAAACAACTATAATTTTTGGGTTTTGTGCCAAAGTAATTGTTCCAATATCCTCTGTGCTATCAACAGTTATAGAATTTAGTGTTGCTTCATGAATACGACCACCTCTACGAGAAATAGTTTTTAATGGATCTGCAACAGATACAACCATACCTGGAGAAAGAATCACTCCAGCATCCTGAGATACTGTAAAACTTACGGTTTGTGTTAAATATCTTTCAGTTTCTAATATCCATCTACCTAGTCTTTGCGCTTGTCCCTGAGAATAGCAACCAATACTTCTAACTTCCTTATGATTTACACCATATACTCTTACAGCATCAGCATCTTCTACTCTTTCAAAAAGTACCTCACCTAACATGTCGTAGCTTTGGTAAGCCACAGTAACACAGGTATGCCTTGATTTTAAAGAAGTGCCATTATATTCAAAAAACCCATCAACAACCATACTTGGATTGATGACGTATGTAGAATCAGTTGGTTTATCCTGTTTTACAACAAAACTTCCAGCAGTAAAATATGCAAGTCCTCTAAAAACATTTGTAAGTTCTTTAATAACTGTAAAAACTTCTTTCCTAGTATTAAGAACACAATTTAGTGAAAACCTTGGCTCTTGTCCTCCTTTTCCATCACTTACCAACTCATTGCAATATTGAGAAATTGCAAAGAAATCAAATTTATCTAAATGAGAATCTGGTATCGAACATCCGTACCTAGTATTTTTTAAAAGATCATATAAACACCATGCAGGATCGTTTGTCCATGTAGCAGCAACTAAAGTACCATCAAATAAACCAGCATATGTGATACGGCCAAGATGAGTTGTCGTATCAACAGAGGCATTATGAGGAATTTGGACTTTGATACCTCTAATTAAAAAGCGTCTTTCTGGAATACTATTGAAATTTTGTGCATTAAATTCTAAAAAATGAATGGCACTGTTGGGGTATCTTAAAACTTCATCAATGATTGTTGTAAAACTTGTCCAATTCAAACTGTTCTGACGTTTTGCACTTGTCTCATCTACGCTTGTTCTTGTTAACCTTATATCTACAGGAAATGATGCACCTGCAAGCGAAACATTATAAGTTCGTGAATATGGATTGCTTGTTTTTCCACTTATAGTTTCTTGAGAATAAACGAAATAACCGCCACCATTAAATTGCAAAGATATGTTGAAACTTACAGAATGTCCAACAATGTCACCATCAGCTTCAATTATTTGCAAAGTAGGAATTTGCACAGTTACCGAAACTCTATCAATATCACTATTAGTTACTGTTCGTGTTATTGGGCCTCCTGACTGGGTAACAGCAACACCTACAGCAGTAGTCGCTTCTAAAGTTCCAGATTCTATAAGTATTGCAGTTTGGTTTTGTGTTCCTAATCTAAAATCTCTGGCAAATCCTGAAAAATTACTTAATGAGGTTTTTTCTAAAAAAACATCTTCATATTGGTCAATTTCTCCCTCTGAAACAAGATCCAGCACTCTAGCAAATTGTGTGCTTGATAAGGTGTCGGGTGCTTCAGTAGGGGTTCTATCTCCTCCTCCTTTCTTACTACCTCTAATAATTATTTTATCTTCTGTCATTTTTAACCTCCTTGAGGTAATACTATAGGCTCAGAATTAAGACCCGCACTGATAACCACACTTCCAGTCACAACACGACCATAGCAAATTGGTACTGGCAAACCTTGTTCAGAAACGTTTACAATCCCACTAAAACTAAAAGATTGTAATTTTGAAGCTTCATTAAAACTTGGTGGTGCTGGACTAAGTAATTGACTAATTCCACCTAAAACTAAAGAAGTTCCGATATAACCTAAAGCCTTTGAAGCAGTAGCCCCAAGTAATCCGCTACCTGTACTACCTAAAAAACCAGTTCCTGTTCCTACTGCTGGGGCTGCAAAGACGGCTAAACCAATTAGCAAAGCTCCAGCTAGTATTTGGCCAAAACCTCTACCAGCACCTTTAATCACAGGAACTATGTGCATCACATCTTTTTCTGACCAAGGCTCTATCATTGGCTTTAAATTAGTTTTATAAATTTTTTGTTTTCCTACTGTTATTTTAAATCCATTTCCTTGCTCATCATTACTTAAAAACCAATTACTTAATTCAGGAAAGTTTACACACAAAGCTTTAATTGCGTGAGAAGGATTATCAACCTCTAATTCAAAAGTTGCTTGACCTAATTTTTTTCTTAACTCGCCATAAACTTTAATAATTTTCATAATGACTTGTGCCTAGCTGCAAAAGCAATGTTTTTTATATAATACTCTCCTAAAATATCTCTGCTACTCAATCGACCTTGAACATGATGTAAAACTTGTTGATCTCCTAAATAGATTGCAGCGTGATTTGGCAGATTAGCCTCTAAATGCATAAACAATAAATCATGTTTTTTTATTTCGTCTAAAGGAATTTTAATAAAACCTTCTTTCATAAAATTATCTTCATACAAACTTTGACCTTTTTTCCAAAACTCATCAGCCCTGTAATAATCACGTAGTTGTAAATTAAACTCTTTTTTAAAGTAATCTCTAACAAGCGTATAACAATCAATAATTCCGAACTGAAATTTTCTACCAACGTAAGGTAATTCAAATCCAGATGGTTCATAATAGCCCCATCTTTCTGTTTGTGGATTGACTATATACCAAGGAACTCCAGATTTTTCACAAGCGACTTTATCACCATCACTAGGAGTAGGTGGTTCATATGGATGTGAATGTGCTACTCCAACAATTTCACCTTCATCTTCTGCCTTTATATAATCATCACTTGCCAATACAAAAGTATGTTTTGGAAGTTCTGCTATGTTTTTGCATCTTATATATTTTGTTCTACCTTTTCTAATAATAATTAAACCACAACATTCTTTTGGTGTTTCCTCTTTTGCATGATCTAATATTTGATCTTTAATATCTTGTGAAAGATTCATTTAATTAAACCAATACTAGGAAATGACCCATAAGGCAAAGGGGCAAATTGGCCAAATCTAGCTTTACAAGAAGTTAATCTTTTACCGCAAACATCAAGTGCGGCACTACCAACAGCTTGATCGTTTATATTAAAATAATTAGTACCTGTGTAACTACATTCTGAACTCCTGTAAACCCACTGACAAATATTAGATACACATTGTCTCTTAGGTAGCATTTCACCTTGCTTATCAACAGGCATTACTAACTCAAATTGCACTATGTCTCTGTTTTCAGATACTTTTCGATCAATACTAAAAGTTTGATCTGCATATCTAGCATTTGGATCAGCATCAGGTTGTCCATCTAGATATTTTCTTAATGTTTGTATTCTCCTAACTGTTGTTCCAGTAAGATCATTACCATTAAAAAGTGCGGTTTGACTTGGATTTGTAGCACGCTGTACATTATTAACAGTTTTAATTAGTGCTGTAATTGCACCATCCAAGTTAGCAACAGTAAGTGTTGGTCTAGGTAGAGTTCCTTGGGTTGTCATTTCAAAACCTTCGCTTTTTATTGGTATTGCTGTGTAAGTGTTACTGTTAAAAACTATATTTCCAGTAAATCCTTCATTTAATCCATTATGAAAATAGTATTTTGTTACACCTAAAGCAGTTGCTACCTCGCTTACAAATTCAAGCTCAAATAGTTCAATAATTTTATCAGGTGCAAAACTATTTAAATCTTCAAAAATACTACTTATAGCAGTCCAAACAACAGTATTATCTGTAACAGTAGAGCCTACATCTGTGCCAAAAGGTGGTTCAGAACTTCCTGTAGTTCCTGCTGTAGTACATTCAAAAACAAGGCCAGTTGGAACGATAGCTGAAGCTGATCTTACAACAGTTCCAAGAGTAACAACGGTGTTAGCAGTCCAAGCAGAGTAAGCCATTAAGTTTCAAATACCTCCCTAAATGTACATTGAATAATTGCACGATTTAAATATGGAATACTTTTACTGAAACTGTCACAAACAAATTTACGCTGGCCAGACATTGTTAAATCTACGTTTCCACTTGTCGTTCCACTTGCACTTGTAATCACAGTAAGAGTGTTTTGGTTTACAGAGGAAGTAATAATATAATCGCCATCAGCAGCCGAACCACTCGTAAAATCTAATGTCACTTTATCTCCAATAGCTACACCATGATTTGTAATTGTAATTGTGACTGTAGTTCCTGATCTTGAATATGTACCTGTTTTAGAAATGCCTTCACCTGGAGGTGTGAAATTAAAACTTTCATTATCAAAAGCTCTACTGTTTAGAAAAGCTTCTATGACATCAGAATCCGTTTCTGATACATTAAATTCTAAACTATAAGTTTTAGGGTTTTGATTAATGCCAAATGATAATCGCTGTTCAAATCCATCGCCAAAAACAACAGTACGAACTCTTGGTGCTGTATTTTTTGAAAAGCTATAAGTTGGTGTGATACTTGGAAAGGTTGCCATAATTATGCTTTGGATAAAAGCCCTCCAGCCCTTGATTGTTTGACAAGTTCTTGTTGCACAGCTAAACCAATTAGTTTTCCTAATTGACTAGAGGAGGCTTCATCGCCCTCTACTTGAGTTCCAGAAGCATCTACATTTACTACTATATTATTACTTCCACCTAAAGCACTATTAGGAGTAACCATGCCACTAACACCAGGGGTAAACATTTCTGGTCCTTTTTCACCAACAATATAAGAACGCCCTCCTTTTGCTGGTCCTCCTGCGTGTAGAAATCCTTTAAATATAGTTCCTAATAAACCTCCCCCTTTTTCTAAACTTCCCCCTACATTTCCAAATAAACCCATATTTAACATTGCGTCTGCCATCTTGTTTAAAACACTGCTAAGAGCACTATTTAAACTATGAGTTCCTGTAATTAAACCTTTTATGGCATCGCTCATTGAAGATGCAAGTGTAAATTGTATTTCGTCTATTATTTGCTTTTGACGTTCCAAAGCAGTTATTCTTTCGCTATCTGCTATAGCCTGTTTAAGCCTTTTTTCATCTATAAACGCTAGTTCATCTTTGCTTAGACTAAGAACTATTTTTTTAAAGGCTATTTCTTCGGCGGTTGCTGTTAGTGCAAATTCTCTTAATTCATTTTCTTTTTCTATATCTAAAATCCTAGCTTCAGCAGAGTCTTTTATTGCTTGTATTCTTTTGGCTTCTTGATCTCGTAACCTATTTCGTTTTTCCTGCTCGTCATTAAACTCTTTTGCTAAATCTAATTCAGCTTTAGCAATATCAGCACTTAAAATACTTAGCTTATTAGCTTTTTCCGCATTAGCTAAGTTTATTAAATCTTCATCTCCTTTAGCTTCTGCCAAAGCTACTTTATGCTCTTCTGCGATAAGAGACTCTTTTAAAGAGACTACTTCATTATTCAAAAGGTTATTATTTAATTCTCTGAGCTTTATTTCAGTTTCTATAGATTTAATCTTAAAATTAATATTTTCGGTATTTTTAGTTTTTTTATCGTTTTCTAAAGCTTTTATTTTGGCGTCAAGTTCTTTGTTAGCTTTGTCCTCTGCTGCTTGATTTACTTTAGATTGTACACTCTCAACATTTTTAGCAGCTTGACTTAGTGAAGTAAACCCAGAATCTTTTATAAGTTGTCTTTGTTCTGAACTTCTTCTAAGAACTCCTGTCTGAAAAGCTTTAAGAATGTCTACAGCTTGTTTTACAGCAGGATCAGTTGATACTTGTGCTTGTTTCTGTAGATTAGCTGCTGTAAGTCTATTTAATATAAACTTTCCTGGCCCCTGCTCAAAAAAGGTTGCGAACCCTGCTCGCATAATTGTCATCGCTTTCTTAAATTCATTACCTAGTTCTACTGATTGTTCACCAAATCTCTGCATTGCCTCTACTCCATCTTTACCAACTAAATCAATCATTTTTTGCCTAGCAGCCTCAAACGCTGCTTCCTCATCACCTAAAGCTTCTAGTGCCTTAAGGTTCTTTTCAAATTTTGTTCCAGTAATACCGAGTGCTTCCGAAACTGCTGTTATGTCTTTTGTTGCGTCATTTAGAGCTGATCCAAGTTTTGCTGTTTCAGTTGTAAATGTCTGTAATGTTTGAGCTATTGTAGTAGCTGCGATACCTCCTGCAAAACCACCCATCTGGCCGAACATTCCACCGATACCTCCACCTAATGCACCAGCAGCACCGACAACTGGACCTTGCCCAAATAATAAAGGAAAACCACCACTAATTAAGGCACTCTGGAAATCAAATCCTCTGCCCTTAACTGGTCCAGGTAGCAGTTGTCCGCCTGGTCCAAAATTTAAAGGACTGCTGGCTCCCATAGGAAATTTAAACGTATTACCTCCTCTTGCTTTTGCTTGTTTACCTACCTCTATAGTCTGTTGCTTTAGTATCTCTAGTTCTCTTAAAGCTAATGCTATGTTCTTTTTAGATAAATCAAACTTCTTAGATTCTGCTTGATTATCGGCTCTAGTTAACTTACTTTTTATTTGGCTTACTTCCGCACCCTTTAAATCTAATTTTAAAATGCTATTTCTTATTGACTGTGTTCTTTTTTGTAAATTTGCGATTTGTGTTTCGGTTTTTAGTCTTTTATCTGTAGTAGATAAAGCTTTTTTCGATGATTTAGACTCTTTTTTACCTAAATTTGATATTTCACTACCTATTGTCTTTAAGTCTTTCTTAACTTGAGCCGTATTTAATCTTATATTTACACTATATTCAGATGCCACTGATTTTTGCAGAATATACGGATATTAGAAGTTTAGCGTATTTTGCGAACTTGGGCTTGTCTTTTTGCTTTTTCGTAGGCTTCATTTTCTCTATCAGACTTCAAACTAAAATAAGCACTCCAAGCATATAGTTCTTGGACCGACATTTTTTCTCTTATTTCTTTTAAGGTGTATCCAAGAGTTTCGGCTATGAAAAATTGTAGATAAATAAAATTATCGTTTTTTAATTTAGCTTTTTACGGCATCAGGGCTAACCTCCTCGCCCACTCCTTGCATTTTTGTCATTATGTCTAGCAAAACAGACAATGGTATTTCTCTACGAAGAGAAGGTAAATCTGCTGGTAAAAACATTTTTGCTCCTGATTCATCTTCAGCTTTTGTAACAATCACTTGTAACGCAAAATCAAGACTTCCTTCTTCCTGACCTTTATTCATAGCCATTAATGTACTGTTTATGGTATCTCTATCGGCTATTGTAAGAGGCGACCAGAATATTTTTAATATAAGCTCTTCTCCTTTAAAAATAGAGTAGCTACTGCGTTCTTCGACACTAAAGGCTTGCTTTAGTTTGTCTATTGCTCTTACTGGTGACATAAAAATTTGTATTTATTCTTGTAGTATAACTCAAAGTCTAAATTTAAGCACTCGTGCCTTTGTGCATTGTATAATTACGATTTGGTTTAAAGCCTACTATCTGAAATCCCTTATTAATATCTTTTTCTAAAAAGTTATTTTGTAAATAAACATAATACCAAAAAGGAGTATTTGGTTTTGGAGTAGTTCTGAATTTTTTACCATCTTTTCTTCTTTTATTAAATAAATCCTCATACATTTGTCCAGGTTCGTAAGGACTTGTCATAGCGTTAATTACAAATCCTGCATACTCAGCTTTGTTACCTACATAAATAGCTTTAGTTAAAGAAGTTACTATAGGATTTGCTCTTGAAGGAGCTTTTCTGCTTGTTTTTTGTGCATTTATATTGTTATCTTTTCTTGGAATAGTAGGTGCTACAGGACTTCCTGCTTTTACTTCCCAGGCAGTGTTAAACGTTCCAGTAAACCAGGGACTTCTGTTTTGTAGAGAAAAATGTATTTCTGAAGCTGCCTCACCCTTACCTTTCATTATCATGTAAGCCAGATCACCAGTAAGATGTTTTATGTCTTTTATCTTAGGCATTGGCTGTAAAGTCGCAGTTAACCACACTCATAAAATGACTTTGGTCTTCTGTTACGACTGCTGATGGTCCGCTTATTTGTCCAACTCTAGGACTTACAGAAAAAGTATCCGTATAACCTGGGGCATTTACTGAAGTCATGCCATCAATTACGGATTCAGCTATCGCAGCAGCTACAGCACTTCCTTTATTAGAAGGAGTCATTATTGCACATCTTATTGTTCCTGAGTAGTAATCTGATGCTGCTCCGTGAGGCTGTATTGTAGATTGTTCAAAATCTAAATTCATCATCACATATTTTTTTGTTTTACCAGGAGTAGTAAAAGGCATATTGTCAAAAACAACTGTAACTGTGTTATCAGCAGTTATTACTGCATCTTTGATTGCTGTTTCAAATGCTGCTCGTGCTTTTACTAAAGTCATTAGAAAATAATGTCTATTCTAAAAAGGTACTCTTGGTTGCCCTTATACGTTTTTATATCAGTAATTTTCGCTATTCTAGTCGATCCAGAGAATTGTAATGTTATTTCATCTTGTAGTAGTGGTTGGCTATTACCTATAAGATCAGGAGTAATGTAAACTCTGGCAACATTTTCTTGATAACCAGTTTCTTCAGTCGACTGTACAAACTCAACTGGCACTTTTATAGA
>FUFK010044040.1_pt1 | contig 15837 bp, 21 predicted proteins | sample 1021851 | NCBI WGS metagenome assembly FUFK01 (sample SAMEA51879418, study PRJEB19060) | metagenome | reverse complement strand
TTTGCGATATGTAATAAGCTAACCCTGCCATCAGACAAGGTAAGAACCTAAAACTCATATCTGCTGTTTCTACACCGTTACCTGCGTCCTCTATTCGTCGCATACGCCAATAATAAAACACATACCCACTTTTATCTGGCACAGGCCAGACATTAATCTTGGGGGTAGTACGAAGACGTTCTACATAAACCTGTATGGGCCTACCTTCTGACAGTTTATTAGGTATAGACGNNTANGTNCTTACNCTAATNCGACTTATGGTAAGGTCTTGCTGTGTAGTNGCGTTACCTGANTCTGTACGTACAACGTGNTCTAGCAAATCAACAGTATCATTGGGTAGGTCGTACTCNGANGTACCTTCTGTTAACGTGATNGANCCTTCNTCTATTGTCCACAGATTTATCCCTCTNTTNTGCCACTCGATAGTTAATAGGTTCATAGACCTACGAGCAGTTCGTAAGTCATAGCCCGAACGCATTTCACGTCCAGCGCGTTCCCACGCTTCCTCTGCTATCTCGGTAAAGTCAGGATTAAATGCAGTTGTACCAGAGGTAGCCATCTACTTCTTCTTAGCTGCTTTCTTAGCTGGTTCTTTCTTAGCGGCAGCTTTTTTAGGTGGCTGCAATTCTTTCAACCTAGCTTTCGCTTCTTCTTCACTCATTAAGTCAGCATCTACAATGGCATAAGAGCCATCTTCCTGCTTAACACCAATTTGAAAGACAGGTGTACCGTCTACAAAATTACCGTTTTGATAAACTTCAAATTTATCCATGTTGTTCTCCATTAAACATATAGAGTTTTCTTTCTACGTTCAGGCATAACCACGCCACAACCTCTATGGTTTTCACGTACTTGGTGTAGCCCACCATCGTATGCAGTCCGTACCTTTGCCTTCTTAGTATTTGCCACTACTGTCTGCCCTTGCGCTCCAGCTTTTTTCTTTTTACGAGCAGTTGTAGCCCTATCTGCTTGACTTAAAGATCTAGCTTTAGCTAATGGCAGACACCTATCTGGGTTCTTTTTGTCTTTAGAAGTACCACATTCTCCTTTGATCTTACCGTCTGTGCCGATACGAACCCATTTCTGGTCTCGCCATTTTTTTAGTTCACCCATTAGTCTTCTTTACCTTTAGACTTCTTCGCATAGTTAGGGTCTTTACAGTACTTAGACGCTGCCATATTTGCGTAAGCAGAAGGATACGTATCAAAAGTCCTTCTAGCCCAAGCTTTACCTGCATCACATATAGTTCCACCAGTGCTGTAATATCTACGCATTAATACATCCTAGCAGGTCGTACACCACGTTGGGCAATACCTGCGCCACGAACTTTGGGTTTTTTGCTTTTACCCTTTATACCGCCTTTTTTAAACCTAACCCCCCGCGCATCTTTAAACGCGCTTGGGTTTTCTTCTAAAAACTTGTCTCTTCTTTTTCTTGCGGCATCGGCTTTTTTCTCAGCTTCTATCCGTTTATTGCGGGCTTCGTATACACGGTCTAGCCGGTCTTCCGCACTTTCCGCTTTCATTTCATCCGACATAATGTACGGTATGGGTAATCCCCTAAGACCATACTTTTTCATTTGAGCTGCGGTAACGTCTCTAATCCCCGAAAAAGCAGGTAACAGCCGCTCAAAGTCCCCATGCGGATAAGGAGGATCTAACTTTCTTCTGCTTTTTTTGCCTTTTTTACCTTTTTTGTTTTTTTCATTCGCCATAACGCTTACCTCATTTTTACAGGTCTATAGCCTCTGCGTTCAATACCTGCACCGCGCAGTTTCTTAGCTTTAGCTTTTTTCACGCCGCCAGCAGAGTAGCCTTTAGTCTTCATCTTACCGCCAGCCATAGAGCCTTTGGTCTTCATACCACCGCCTTTCATGCCGGGGACTCCACGACCTTTAAGGATATCTTTTCGTGTAACCTTACCGTCACCAGTAAGATCAGGAAACTTACCACCAGCTTTTGCGCCTTTGGTTTTCATCATACCGCCAGTAGCTCTACCTTTGGCTTTCATCATACCGCCGCCCATCATCCCTTTAGACTTCTTCTTCTCGTCGTCAGCCATACGGCCTTTAACACGTTCCATTCTTCTTTTTATTCTTCTTTTTCTACCTTCGCTCTTAGCTGATGCAAGACGTTCACCCATTCTATCAAGCCGCTTTTCACGAAAAGACTTCTTCTTTGGTTCAACTTTTTTGTTTGTGGTTTTCTTTTTGTCTGTAGTTTTACCATCACCAGCCGCTGAAACTTTGGTAGGTCTTTTGCCAGATTTGTTCCACTGGTTCATGTACTGGGTTAACGTACCGCCAAAAGCATCTAACTGCTTTTTACTTACATTGGCTTTGCCGCCACGAGTTTTTGCATCGCCTTCGCCAAACAAAGGTTTTTTAGCAGGAGTTTTCAAACCTGTGGCTCCTTCCTGTGTCCCTTGTTTGTTCTTTAACTTCTTACCTATATCTGGCATAGGTATAGCCTTTGACGCTAACTCATTAGTCTTAATGTTAGCGAAAGGATTAGCCCTACGAGGAGTAGGAGACTCCCCTAAACCAACCCCTTGTGGGTCTTTAAATCGGGTTTTTTGGTCTCTGGCTATAGCTGCTTTCTGTTTTTTGATTATTGATTGCTCTTCATCAGTATATTTCTTCATATTCGCCATAGTTACTTACTCCGCGTANAAGTTATTNAACACCTGATTTACATCAAGTGTATAGTCTAAATCTGATTTACTGTAATGAACGTGCTGAGACGGTTTAAAGTCTGGCGCACCCTCTCCTGTTTCAAACCAAGCTGGATGAGTTACCCTTACTCGATTATTCGGTAAAGCAACGATGTTGCCTGTCCACTCTCCTGCATCTAAAAGCTCAAGCACATGGCTCTGCTTATGTTGAGCAGGATCGTCAGCTATCTCGTTATTTGTATAATCTACTGTAAACATATATTTAGCTGGATAAAACTCACTATCTATCTTTGCCAACCAAGGACAAGGCGTTGCCCTATCCAACACGTATACCGAATGGTCTCTTGAACTACAATCCCAAGGCTGTGCAGCCCATACCGGCATCGCTTCAGGCCATTCTTCAAAAGGGGTATCTCCGACCAAGGCGGTAATTGGCATACGCGCCCACATGGCCCCTCCATGTNNATTCGATTTCTTTTTGTCGTCATAGGTCTCTGCTCCAGTAAAAATTAACTGAAAACTTAAACACCTTGTCGGCATTGTTGTGACAGCAATNGCCATCGCATGAATAAACTCGCCATGATACTTCTCATGGTTGTGTGTATATTCTTTCCGNACCCAACACTTAAAGTACGGAATGTTACTCTGTAAGTAAGCCATACTAACATTTCCACCGTCTCCGCGCCTGCCGCAACCTAGAATTAGGGTTCTTAGCTGCTTTAGGGAATTTTTTCATCTGACCCGCAGAGCGAGCACAATAAGACTTTCTTCGTGCTGCTCGTTTACCTTTCGGTTTATCTTCCGTCACAGCAGTCTGTANCTTACTTCCGGGGTTCNTCCTTCGGTAAGCTGCNACNCCTGCTTCTNGTCATCCCCGCTCCACNNTCAGTAGANCGAAAATTCTTTTTGTTCNTAGCGGGCATATTATCTGGNTTACGCTCTTTTGCCTTTTTTGCGGCCTTCCTGCGCTTAACCTGCCCGCCAGTTCTATAGTAACTACGCATCTTCTACGAATAAAACAGTGTCATAGAAGACAAGTGTGTTTGTGTGTACAAGACATACCCGCCACTCACAAACAATATACCGTCATCAGGTATATCAGGATACTGAGTCGTATTCGCTGAAGATACCGTATTAAATTGCATTGTAATTGCGCCTGTAGCCGAGGTCTGCCTGAACGTAATAGTCCCTGCTGAACCTGTATTGACCACATACATACCACGAAGCCGTAGCCTACCTCTAAAGATAGGAGCAGCAATAGTAGCCGCAGANCCAACTGTTATGGCNCCAGCNGTTGCTGCTGATACAGCAATCTGGCTAATNGTTGCAAAATAACCCGTACTAGTAACAGTAGTAGCATTTGGGCCTGTAATTACTTCTGAAGCAGCAGTGCCTGTTTCATCCGTACCTGTAACAGTAAATGTTTTACCAGACTCATCGCTACCGCCTGTAACAGTAATTTGTCGAGGCTGGTCAAATGTAACCGCCCCGCTATCTGCTAACGCACCGTTTATAGTGAGGTTACCAGCCCCAGATGGAGTCTGTGAAGCACAAACCCCGTCAGCATCTGCCGTAGCGGCCTCTATAAAGGTCGATTGAATGTCAGAAGACATACTTACCTCCTTATGATGCTACGTCGTACCCAGTGATCTCAATAAGGAAACGTCCCGCTGTATATTCAGCATGACCTGTGCCTTGTCCTACTAAATACAAATACTGATCTGCTGCGATGTCTCCACCAGCAACCATAGTACCTGCGGAAGCAGCACCTGCATTGATAATCTGAGTTTCAGTTAAGTCACCGATTGCTGTGTCATTAACACCTGTGCCTTCAGTAGCAGAATACAGATCTATGTCTGTGCCACCACCAGCAGGAGTTTCTACACAAGTCATAGTCACACCAAATACAGTGCCTTGGTTAGCAGTGGTAACCTGCCCGATAAAGGCAACACCGTCACCGTCTTTACCAATAATATCACCAGCGGTTCCACCGTCTCGCAAACCTGTAAGATCAATCATAATTGTTGTCTTNACAATGTTGACGTTGGTATCGACATCACTNTTTAGGCGGTTAACCTGAGTNACATATACCGCAGCNGTNCCTTCAATACCNGCACTACTAGTGGCTTCGACTGCCATTTTATCCCCACTAGTAACCGTAACGGCTCCAGTATCGGCATTTTTAGAAATCTGTTGGAACCCGTTCTCCGAGCGAACTGGGCCTGAGAAAGTAGTTTTAGCCATGTTTGTCTCCTGTCTCGGCTATTGTCAGCCACGGGATGTAGCTGTCAGGGCAAGCTTGATGGTATAACAAAAAAAAGGGGGTAACAAGTACCCCCTCTCTTCGGTTTGCGTGTGTTACGCTCCGGGTGATCCAAAAATTCCAAGTGGATCAGATACCCCAAAAGAGTACCGCTCGCGGGCCTTGTAGCGGCTGTTACCTGTATCAAAGTCAGCATCCATAGATGTAGACATTGGTGTACGAGTAAAGTGCTTCAGACCATTAGGTACGTCAGTCATAAGGAACCACGCATCAGTATCGGTAAGATAATGGTTAATTGCGTATCCCTCTGGGATCGAACCATTATTACGTAATGCGTTGATGTCGTTATCTGCCGTACTAACCCTACCCTCAGTTTCCAACAACCGAGTTGCAACGAATTGCAGTGCGGGTGGGATAATGAGTTTAGTAGGTCGTGCCGCGATAAGAAGACTTCTCTCATCAGTCCATCCACCTATCTGAATAACTGCGGCTTCTAATGAAGTCTCGTTAAGGTCAGATGCTGTAGCAGGACGATTAGAGTTTGTGCCTCCAGATACTAGCGGGTGAGCAGTAGAACACAAAGTTTGACCGTCGCCATAAGTAGTACCAGCAGCAAAGGCGTTGTTCAAAATTGAAGCACCTTTAACTTGCTTGGTGTATGCCATAGCGCGAGCCAATGCTTTGGTATAGCGAGACGATAGTGAGTCATAAAGGTTATCTTCGATAGCCTCCTCAGTTACACTGAAACCCATTGCTATTGTTTCGTGATTATACCTAGCAGTCCATGCTTCCTGTGCATTGTCATATTCGATGGCAGAGCCTTCGTTTTTAACAGGTGCAGCAGAGAAACCGGACAGTTTGGTTTCTTCTTCAAAAGAACGATCAGAAGTCTCCGACTCGAAGATTTCTTTATGTTCTTCCCCATATTTAGCGTACTCCATACCAAACAAAGCGTTTAGTCCGGGTAGGAGTTCCTTTAACAGTTGGGCGCGTGAAATTGCCATATTAAATTACTCCTATACGCCAGTAGCGTTATAATACTGGTGATCGCCAAAGTTAAACTTAACGATAAACTCAACGAAAGTATCCGACGCAGTAGCAGTATCTGTAACTACATCAACAACCCTGATGGGAAGTGTAGCAGTAGTTGCAGCCGAGCTACCAAGAACAGCGACTTTGGAGTTGCCAGTGACAGTTGATCCAGTGTTTTGAACCAACGACATATTATTGTTCACAACAGTACGTCCGTAACCAGCTACAGTCGTAGTGCCTGAAACTGCTGCAACTTTAAATAGTGCATCAGGATCGTCACATACATAGGCCATAATGTCACTTGCAACAGTGCTTGCAGGATAGTATTGCCTAAATGTTAATTGACTAGTAGAAGGGTCAGTAAACGTACACCCAAGAAAGACTCCAATAGGAGTAGCAGTGGTCGTGCCATTGTCTAATTCCAGAGTACCGTCGCTTGCATACTTAACAACATCCCCATAGAAAATGTTAGTACCGTAGTTGGAAGCGATTTTCATCTGACGAGTAGACCCAGCAAACACCTGCCCACCGATTAAATTAACCGGCCTTAGCCCATAAGGGGCATCAACAGTAGGATATGCCATGTTAACCTCTTAACAAAAATTAATTAATTACCTTGTCCAAAAGTGACCTTCGATTGCCTATCATTAAATAAAGGCATACGAGGATCATTTTCTCGCATCAGGTTGTTATCCACAGAGGCCATTTGAGATCGTGTTTGGGTTTCAAAATGCTCAGTGCGTTCTTCAACCAACTCTCTCGGAGCCTTACAAAGCATNAANCCACCGATTACAATATTATCTGCAAAGCGTTCTTGCTCTATAGTTACTAATGTAATCTCTGGGTGATCCTTTGCTAAACAGGGTTCCCAACCTTCACGTAATTTAGAAGACACGTTAGTGGCATCAACTAATCCATGAGTGCTAACCCGTACCCAATGAAATTCATATCCGTCCTGCGGTGTAGGAGAGGGTAGCGTTTCTGGACGCCGCCAAGCTCGCTTTCGGACACTCTTTTCACGAGTGGTATGTTCACGGTCTAGTCTATTTTCAGCCATTTTGCCTCCTTGCTTCAAGTGCAGCCTGTTTGGCGTATTCTTCTAACGGGACTCCAAGCCTATTGGCAAGAGCCACTTGTGTTTGCGTTAGTTTCACCTTTTTAGGTGCTGTGCTCCGCGTAGCGGGTGCAACCACGTTAGATTGTCGCTTCGGTTTTTCAACTTCCGGTTCTTCATTCTCTCCAAAATAATCTGGATAAAATTGCCGCATACGGGCGTTAATCGCCTCGTAGTATTCATCACTTTGCGGGCTTATCTGGTCTCTCACCAAAGTTTGGTGAATAACTACAGCTACATCCCGCATCTCTTCGTTTTCCCTAAACCAAGGATTTGCATCCGCCCATGCTTGGGCTTTAGGGTCACGAACAGTTTCAGTGTCCGTTTTTACAGGAGTTTCATCTTCCTGTAAAGGTGTAAATTCAAAGTTGTCAAGCTTGTCTGTGCGTAACGTAGCATTAGTTAACTGCTCTTGCGCCTCCATTACACGTTCTGTATCCCCAGACTCATAAGCATCTTTATATGCTTGTCGTGCTTGCTCCATTTCCGCAGTTACTGCTTGTTTTGCCTGTTCCAGTAACGCTTCTTGGTTTTTGTTTACGTTCCCACGTAGTTCTTTGTTCTCATCAACTAGCGTCTGAGCGTATCGCTCCAACTCTTCTCTTTCTCTTACAGCCGCTTCTTTAGCTCTGCGTTCGTCGTGATAGCCTTTATTGAAGTGTTGGATTCGTTTACGAACTTTTTCAGAATACTGTTCTAGTTCTTCATCAGTAACATCTGTTGGCGGTTCAGAAGGTTTACGATTCCGATCTGCTTTAGGGGTNTCGTCAACCACCTCTATATCCAGATCTTCCTCAACTACTTCTTCGACTTTTGCTTCAGGTTCTGGAGCCTTACCAGAAATATCTACTTCGATAGCACCAGAATCTTCTATTTCTATATCCGTATTCACTTCTTCTTCCTGTTCATCTGGGAACGTGTATTCTACTTTTTGAAATGCCATGTTTTACCTCCTATACCTTCTGAATGCCACGAGGGTCATCNACNACNGCCTCAATGGAATCGTCATTCATTAAACGGTACTCTTGCCCGTTTACGGTAAACCGTGTACCTGAATTGGCACGAAACATAACATAGTCTCCTTGTTTACACCACGGCCCTGTAGGGAATCTTTCTGTATCGGCGTAACATTGCTCTCCCATGTCTAATACAACCCCTATTATGGACATAATGTATTCATGGTGTTTGGTGGTATTTGCTTTTATCAGGTCTGAGCCATCAAAAGTTTCTTCAACAAAAGGGAGTGCTATTAACACCCTATAACCAACAGGCTTGGGTAGTTGTGCATCAAGTTCCTGTTCTCTAGCCTCTATAGATTTTGCTGCTTTAGTCATCGTCGTCTTCCAAGTAATTGCGCGAGAGGTCGTCTATGTATCCTAAACAGGTTTGTAGACCCCGAATTAAACCTGTTACCTCTTGGTATTGAGAGAAGTCTTTAGCTCCTCCACCACCAAGAAATTCTAATGCAGAGGATTTGTCTTCCTCGATTTTATCTTTAAGCACATCAAAGATGGTTTTTGCCATAAATTATCTATCCGTTTTAGTATCTTGCATGGTCTTTAGTATGTCTAAATCCAGTTTGGTATTGTCTTTTCTACGATCCGCTGCCAATTTAGCCCCTGCTTTCTGGGCATCAATCTGCACTTCTTGCTCCTCAAGCTTTAACCTTTCAGCCTCTATCATGGCATCTGCCTGATCTTTCTTGCTCTTACGTTCAAGTTCTGCGGCTTGGAGCTGTATATCTGCCTGATCTTTCTGGGCTTTGCGCTGTTCTTCCTGACCTTTAAGCTGCAATTCTGCTTGTTTCATCTGGAATAACGGGTCTTGCGCTTGCTGTTGCGCTTGCTGTTGTGCCATTTGCTGTTGGTGTTCTTGACTAACTTCAGCCCCTGCCTGCGCTATTAGTCTTGCTAGGTTAACTTCTACTTCTTCTGCTAGTTCTGCATTCGGTGAAGGTAACGGTACACCAAGCTTCTCTTCAATTTGCTTACGATACTGGAACCCTGTGTGCTCTGCTATATGTGCCTGTAATGCAGCCATAATCTGTTGCGCTTTAGGATTCTGCCCTATGGATTGAGCAATCATAGGATCTTGTATAAACGATACATGAGCAGCAATATGCGCTTCGTGATCCTGATAAATAAATGCTTTCATTGGTTTACCAACTAGCGCATCCATGTTTTCGCTCACAGGATCTGTCGGTATTGCATCGTCTTTTGTCGGGACAAGTTTATCTGCATTTTTAACCCCCAACACCTCAATCATCTGTCTATGCAGTTGAGGTAGGTTATATATCTGGGGTGCAGTCTGGGACATCTGTAGAACAGCCTGATACTGAACCACCCGTTGCGCCATTGTTGAACTATTTGGGTCACTGACAGGAATTACATCGACCATCGCATAGTCTGCCTGTCTTGCAGTCACTGCTCCTCGCACTGGCTCGTAGCCATACTCCGCAGGTGCATACTCTTCCATTATCTTTTTAAGGAGCCTGAACTCCTGTTTCATTGCATAATGGACTCGTGCCTGTACTGCTGCCATAGGTTTGAGAGTACGCTCCAATAACGCCAGAGTTGTACCCACAGGTGCGTTAGCAGACATATCAGAGATATTCATGTCACTGATTGCCCCTAACCGTCTACCTTCCTGCGTGATCTGGTTAAGTAGTTGTAACAGGGTTTGGCTTGGCTCTTTATAGGGAAGAGGCATGATATTGTCGCGGATGCTTCCTGACGGTACATCTACATCCTTAAACTCTCCCGGCTCTATCGGGGTATCATCTCCTTTGATCCGTAGACCACGGGCTTTCAAACCACCCGGAAGATTAGATAGTGTCCCTGCGTCCACCAACTGCCGTATAAGAGACGTACCTGCTTTAGCGTACCCCCCTATTATATGTATCAGACCCAGCCCGTAGAATCCAAAGCCGGGGACATAAACATAATGTACGAAGTGTTGGCGTTTTAAGGTAAGTGAGTCATCAGGATTCCAGTTCCTTCGTATAGATAGGACTTCATTAGAGCCTCTCTCTATAGTTACTACATAAGGTTTGGCGATATCGTCTTCCGAATCATCCAGCTCTTCGATAACCAGATCAGCGTGTATTTCATATACAGCAAACCGATCATCATCAGTTAAGGAGAACCCACCTTCTTCTGCCTTGGCTTTCTCTATGTCGGTATGAAATGCTTGAGGCTCTCCCAGTTCCACATCCCTGTAGAATCCATTGAACTGAAGCTTCTTTAACTCATTCTTGGTCTTTCGCATAACGTGGGTAACACGCTCTGCTGTTTCAATATTTGATGCTCCGTAAGGAATGATGACATCTTCAGCAGGTATGTAGACAGCAACCTGTCTACCCAAGTTTGGATCAAAATATACCTTCTTAAATGCCGACCCTGCTAATCCAAGGCTGTATAAGAGCCGTTCATGCTCGGGGCGGTACTCCACCATACGGTCTGTCAACTCGTGGTTCATATCCGCTTTTACGCGGTCTGCGGCATCTTCCTTGTCCTTTGTTTCTTCGCCCAANANNTTNAGNNCGTACNGGNCCNGCNGCAGGNAANGTTTCNCTCATNGTCTCCGCTTGGAAACGNATNGCTGCTTCNGCCAAGACTGTAGAGTAAACCCCACAAGATCCTTCCCACGGTTCACTACGCTCTTCGTACTTAAACCCGAGTACATCCAACCCTTTAACAAACGTATCTGCCCAATCTTTACGACTGTCTACGTCTGCATCTACTTGTCCTAAAAGATCTTGTGACAAGGAGTTGAGCGTATTCTCTTCAAGGAACTCGGCTAAGTTTGCATCAAAGTCCATCATATCCGTTACTTTCGCATCGGGTATTAATGTTATCTCGACACTGCCATCGTCAAGTGTCACCATCTCAGGGTCAACTATCTCGATTTCCAGACTCGAACTTTCTCCGGTCATCAGCTCGCCTTCCATACCTTCAGGAGCTGCGTATAATCCTTTTTCAATCGCCATAGTTATACCCTCAAATTAACCTTACACGCCCGCCTTCGCGGTAGTTTTTTGGCATTTTAGATTCTTTTGTCCTATTTATTTTACCGCGTTTCTTCCGATTTTTAAAAAACCTTCCCTCTGCGGGTTTATTACCCCTTACGGTCTGTCCTGCTATACCCAATACCGCAAGTTTCGTAGACGTTATATCAAACAGATTATCGAGGTGATCGTATAGTTCTCCTTCACTAATTTTATCTTCTCTCACAGCAGGATTCACCGATGTGTATATGTTTGTAGCAAGCTCATGGTCACGTTCAACTCGTCTTCGTTCTGCATCATATTCGCTACCCTTATACCTTGGATCAGTTTCAAGTCTAAACTTACGGAGTGTTGCAATATTTAAAGCTTCAAGGGCCGTTGACCGCATTGCAGTAACCACGTCGCCGTAATTCTGAGCCGCCATCAGATCCATCAACCTGTTTGTGTATTCACTCCCTCCATCCGAATCTTCAAAATGTTTATATTCATGCGCCCACACTTGGGGGTTTGCATTGCGAGCTTGTATGGCATTAACTGTTTCGGGTTCGATTAATATAGATTGAAAACCATCAGGGACATTAGGGTCTCTTACCTTTAGCTCCTCATAATCCTTTCCTTTCCAAGATAACCCTTTAGGTGCTACGCCCTCTCCTTCAATATCCTGAATAGGGAATGTTTCAAGTCTAGCTCGGGACGGATCTATTTCGGCCCCTTTAGGCATATAAGGAGCAACTTCTGCTTGGAACTCAGTATCACCAAGTTGAAGGCTCCCCAAAAAATTTCTTTGCTGCTCTTCAGACATATCCTTCGCGGCTCTAGTAAGAAAGCGTTGCGCCCCGTACCCTTGCTTCCCGATATATGTTTCCAGTTCTTCGATCATTGTTACTAGTAATACCCGCCCTTACGTTGTTTAAAGTAACGTATCTCATCCGGTTCATCACTTGGCAGACGAATAAAGCCACCCTGCCTGAATCTCATTAACGCCATCACCGTGGAGTCAACCAAGTCATCATGGCTCATAAAGGGAAATCCTGCAATCTCTTCAACTACCTCTTCCGCCCACCTAGTTTCAGGAACCCAGCATATACCAGATGCTACAATGTCGGCCACTGAGTTCAACCGCGCCAGTTTATCACCAGATCCCCTGTGAGGGGTATACTCCTGTATCGGTAACCCCATACGCCTCATTTCCTGATAGAGGGCTGTACCCGCGCTTTTCTTCTCCACAATGAACGCATCGGGTTCCCACCCAGCGTACTCGTCCATCGCCATCTCTTTCAGTTCAGGAAACTCCATACGTTTCTTTATACTATTTAAGAGGATGAGGTTGTATGCGTCAGTCTCTTCGTTCAGGAACACACCCCACGTAGTAAGGGCTGTAAAGTCAGCGCGGTTGTGGGTCTCGGCTGCTGCGTCCAGAGACATAATTATATACTCACAGGGGGGTGGGTCTTCAGGTGTCCATATCTGCCACCACTCTCGTTTGACCAGTGCGGCTTCTTCTGCTGTCGGTTCCTGCTGATACTGTGCGTTCCACTGGAAAGTCGGCATAGATGCCTTGGTTCTCAGTAACGCATCCAGATCAAAAAACTCAGGCCACAGGGGTTTCTGTATCGGGTTCCCTTCTTCGTCATCTACGTCCAGTATCGCGGGAAACTCCACCACCTCATACTGATCGGCCCGTTCATTGTTCACCATGTCCTTGGTTACACGCCCCGTCAGGTCATCCATGTGCCAGCGTGTCTGTATGATTGCCACACGGCCTCCGGGCATCAGACGAGTTCGAGCACCGAATGTGAACCAATCGTAGGCTTTCGCAAATACCTCGAAGTTCCCGTTAATTACATCCTGTTCCGAGTGGGGGTCATCAACCAATAGTAAGTCTGCGCCTCGACCTGCGATGGATGAACCTATACCACAGGCGTAGTACTCACCACCCACGTTGGTATTCCACCTACCTGCTGATTTAGAGTCTATTGCTAGGCTAACTGTAGGGAATATCTCTTTATATTCGTCTGTAGCGATCAAATTACGTACTTTACGACCAAAATCCACCGCCAGATCCGTAGTATGGGACACCATCATCACTTTTTTGTTGGGATTGCGCCCCAGAAACCACGCTGGGTACATAATTGACACCAGATTAGACTTACCGTGGCGTGGCGGGATGTTGACACAGATTCTGTCCTTGTTCCCTTCCTCAATATCCATGAGCATATTAGCCAACAGCCTGTGGTGCTTACCCACAATAAAATCCGACTGCATTCTCTTACAGAACTCTATCAGGTCGTCGTGTGCTGCCTGATTCTGCTTACGCGCCGCCAGCTCATCCACCAGCGTATTAATCTCTGCGACTTCTTCAGGCGTATATATGTCCAGATTGTCCAACATCTGCTGGATTTCATCCTCAGTAAAGTCTAAGGCTGGCTCGGACATCAGGCTACGTCGCTTCCATACTCTTGTGCGAAAGTAATAAGTTTAGCGATCTCTTCCTTACCTCCATGTGCTTCAACAACCTCTTCGTAATTAAACTGTAACTCTTTATGGGCCTCTCTAAGTTTTTTGTATTCTTCAGTAAGATAGGCATAGGCTTTATCTGCGTTATTTTCGGCAGTCTCAAAGTCCCGGCAGCATTGTTCAAGAAAATCTATCCGGTCTTCAAGTGCCTCTATGTATAATTCAGTTTTTTTCATCGTCGTCATACTCTTCATCGTCGTCATATTCCTCGTCCAGCGACCCCAGCTCCTCATCGAGGTCTATCTCATCCAAATCTTCGTGCTCAATGACTACCGCCTCATCAATTTCGACAGGATTGACGAGTTTCTCCAGTTTAGAGCGCAGTTTCTCCCTCAGATCCTCCGTGGATTGGTGGGTTATGGTCACTTCAGACTTCTCTGCGAACAACCCAACGTCTGAAATCTTGCCTAATAGCTCCAATGCCCGCATACGGATACGTGGATCAGCGTTTTCTGACTCCAATAACAGCTTGTTTGTGACCAAATGCCGTATCTGGGTGGCACTTTCAGCTACCGAATGCCCAAATTCCTGCAATATATGGTTAGTCAGCACCAATGATGCGGGTGTCAGGGTCGAAATGTTCTTATGAGAGGCTTTCTTGGAGGTTTTTTCGGGATTATCTGCGTATGCCACGGCTAATTTAGCCGCTACGTCCTTGTCTTCCTTGGTGGGAGTGATGTCCAGACCATGCTCCGCCAATTCCAGAGCGGTATTGCTTGCCGCTTCTACCTGATCTTTCAGGTCAGGGTTCGATTCCCCCTCGTTTAGGGGTACTCCCAGTTCAGGATCTATCGTCAAAGCCATTCATGGTATCGCAGGTTGTTAACCGTTAGCGCGAATATATACAAAAAATAATTTTTTACAACTACTTACGGGACTCCAAAGGGGGGTGATGGGTAGGATGTTTGCTATTTTCGTAAACTCCTTACGGTACGTTTTATACCCGCCAAGTAACAGTAGTACTCCCAAGTCATTGCTCACAAGAGGATCACGTAGCTGCTGTTGCAGAAATTATTCTATAACTACTTTAGGGACTCCAAAGGGGGGTGTTCCTATATATGAAGGGGGTGGGGGTCGAAATGGAAGAAATACCGATTTGTTTGAGTAAATTAGTAATACTCTGTCGTCGCTAGAAAAAATCAGCGTTGCGGGCATGGGGTACGGGTAGGGTCACTAGATACCAGATTTTGCCATTAAACTAGTATTTTTAGTACTAGTTGTCATTAGTTATCGGGGATTACCCTTGACCAAACGGGTATCCATAGTACATTGGGACCAAGTCGGACACACAACGTGACCGGCATAACCAAGTCGGACACACAACGTGACCGGCATAACTAGGAGATTGGCCCATCATGGCAAATCAAAACACACAGTCTGATCAGACTCAAAACGATCAACCGGAAGTAGTGGTAGATCCACTACATAATGAGAAGGAAGCGTTGACTCCTCTACGTGACCTAATCGTAGCGCAAGGCTCCGCCGATATGGTGGCAGACGAGGCCGATAAGCAGATAGACAAACACTTCGAAGTGAACGGTTTGGATATCAAGTCCTATCAGCTACGCTCACTCACTTCCTCGCAAGTCAAGGCTATCGCCAAGCGGGACGGCTGGGACGTGAACGAAAAGCAGGTTCACTCGGCCTTACTACGGTTTATGCAGTCTGGGTATATCGAGGGCGCGATCAATAAGATCAAGGGTGGCTCTCGGGTATCTAAAGCGATAGTCAAGGCCTTCTTATCCTGCGAGGGTAAATCAAGGGATATGGAGAATATCCTCACTGATAAGCAATACGCATACTACCAACACGTTTGGATAGCCAATGCGGTAACCAACCCAAATCCGGTAGCTAGGGCCTCATTCAATCGACTGTTAAAGAAGGTTGAAACGATAGAGGAAAACGCGCTTAAAGAGAGCCTGCAAGAAAAGGTTTCTCAATACAGCGAGGAAGAGTTGGTCGGTAGATTAACTACAGCTGAGAAAGCTTTGAGAGCAAGGCAGCAAGTAGATACCGAGGAAGTCCGACTCAAGAAATGGGGCGAGAAAACATTGGAGAAAGTTCGCAAGAATGAAAACCCAATATTCAATCACTCCAAAGCGGTTCAGGGATTGGTCATGTTCATATCGGCATTCGATAAGGACTTGGAATCCAAGNACTCTTAACCACCTACCGAGAGAGCACCGTGTGTGTTCTCTCATTTTATTGGAGACAAGCATGGAAGACATAACA
>FUFK010043012.1_pt1 | contig 15838 bp, 9 predicted proteins | sample 1021851 | NCBI WGS metagenome assembly FUFK01 (sample SAMEA51879418, study PRJEB19060) | metagenome | reverse complement strand
TTAGATCCCTTATTGCCTATTCTGTATTCATTAGAGTTTTCGTTTACTTTCTCACCCCTTAAATAAGTTTGGATAAACAATTCAGGATTAATGAGTATAGGGTTCAACTCTATTGCTACCTAAGATCTGCTCTATTTCTGATTGTTTGTAGAAAACCTTTCTATCTATTTTGTAATATGGGAAAGGTGATTTACCTCTATATCTCATAGTCTTCAATGTGCTGACTGTGTACATGGGATATAGAACTGCCACTTGTTCTGTTGATAAATACTCAGAACTTTGGCTATTATCTTCAATTATCGTAGACATAAGTAGTATGTAGTAGATTGAGGTTTGATAGTAAGAGAGCCTAATTCACCCTCTGTGATCATAGGAAATAACCCAAAACCCAAGACTATATAGGTGTGGGTTATGGGTTTTTATATGCCTATTTTCTTCAGTAAGTTATTGAATTGTTTTTCTGATTCACACTTCATAAGACCTAGATATTTCATTTTATATTTAGCCTTACGATCATAAGCGTTTGTGATTGTACTAGGATTAGTTTGATTGATCTCATCAAGTAGTGAAGCCATATCAAGAATAAAGTTTTTACATTCTCTGTTATAGGTTGTTTTGTTTGATAGATCACAGTTAGGAAACAATGACCAATTTATTCTTTTGAAAATCTCTTCACATAAATAAATAAAATACTGAAGTTTTATTTGTTCTTTATCCTTTGTAGGTGCAGGTAGTTTTAAATCATCATTGGCTATTCTTACTAGATCAGCTAATTCAAAATCTAATATTTGTAATTCATGTTTAAGACCACTAGCAAAAGTTAAACCTATATTCTGACTTTTACCAAACATAGCTAACTGCTCAGGTGTATGTTTCTTTCTATCACTATCCTTACCTACCATAATCTTTCTAACATTAGATAAATGTTCTTTGGCGTGTCTAAGATCGTGGATTATCTGCCTTAATGTTTTGCTATCGTATCTCTTATGATCATAGAAAATACAATGACCATAGACTTCCATTTCCCAACACAGATCTAATAGTGTGGGTAAGTCTTTAGAAGAAAAGATATGACCAAATTTAGAAAAGAATAATGGTTCTGATTTTTTAAATGCTAGTTCTTTTCGTGCTTTAAATAATAACCAAGTAAAACTACCTGTGTAATCTCTATGCACATCAGTCTTTAATCTTTGAAATGCTATTTCCTCATTCTCTTCTACTTGTTTCTCTTGGTAAGTAAGTTCGTCGTATGGTTGTTTGTTTGAAAAATACTTAGGCTCTTTAATCTTTTGCCTAATTTCTGTTCTGATTTTTTCTTCTTCTTTAAATCTTTGTTTAAGAAACTCTGAGGGGGTACGAGTTTCAATACCCCCTACTACAAGATTAATCTTTGTTTTAGCCAAGTTTTACGACTTTACCCCCACCAGATAAAATGTTTTCAAACTCTTCAGCTATTTCATTCTTCCTAGATAATCTCTCACCACTATCTAAATCAGAATAATGTTTCTCTACTACCTTCGTTGAACTGTGGTTAGTAAGTTTAGAACTATCAAATAAACCAAATCTTTGTGTAGCTCTACTTGAGTATGTGCTTCTTAAATCTTTGATCTGATACTCAGGATTAATTCCTGCAAGACCTAAAGCCTTAACCCAAACCTTTCTAACACTCTTGATAGGTTCATCTTTTCTGTATGGTGAAGGAAAGATATAGGGTGAAACTCTATCAATAGAATTAATTATTCTCATTGTTTGTTGAGTTAATGGGATTTCTTTATAGCCTGTTTTAGTTTCAGTTTTATAAACTCCGTTAATAACTTCAGTCCATTTCATAGAGTAAACCTCATCAGGTCTTAAACCTTCATAGACTAATATCTCTATTATGTTCGCTTGAAGTTTTTGGGGTTGATAATACCTACCTTTGTCTTCCTCAAAGAAACCTGATCTCAGCATAGTAAGAGCCTTACCTAGCTTCATTAGATCATTAGTATCTAATTTAACTGTTCTAGCTTTTACAGGCTTCATTACTGTGCCTACCTTTAATGCTTTGCTAACAGGATTAGGCAATACATCTGAAGTATTAAATATTGCTCTGAGTTCTCTTATCAATCTATTGTGCATAGACTTTGAAGAGATAGTTTTTAAGAAAGAAGAAATATCCTCATTAGTAATATCGCTCATTTTCTTTTTGCTAAATGAAGCGTGGTGGATATGTGCATTGTATGTTTCAACAATACTATTGGCTTTCTTGGTTGCTTTACCTTCAAACTTAATAATTTCCTTATCAAATTTACTGATCGTGTAGTAAGGCTTTAAACCTGAAAGATCTTTCTTAGAGAATTGGATCTGCAAATACCTATCAAAGAAGAACTCTCTGAAGGTTAATTCTTTACGCTTTTGCGTCTTCTCTATCTGTGGATTGATCCCTTTGGCTAAGGATACTTTCAACTCCCTACATCTATCTACTGCTATTGCAGGGGTGATTTCAGGGTATACCCCTATTCTGTAATTGAAATTGTAGCCATTTTCCTTGTAGTTAAAGTAAAATGTTTTAACGCCTGTTGGTCTTACATCAATGTTAAGACCTTTCAGCTCTTTGTGATAATACCTAGTTCTCTTTTCAGGCTTAGGTATCTTGTTAATACTTCCCTTGTTGAACTCAATATACTTAGTCATAGCTTCCTCTCTTTCTTGAAAGGCTTATGGGAAATTCTGTTCTGACTTAAAATGGCTTCCATTGTTATTGTCATAAAAGCGTTGGGGGTGTGCCAAGAATCTCAGTCCACCCTCAGTCCACCTTCATAAAGCGACATTAATCTATTTCAGTCCACCTTTCAGCAGTCCAACAGAACTTTTAGGGGATAAGATCTCAATACTATGTGTAAGTTTTTCAACACTTCCTGTTTAAGAAGTGGTGAGCCCAGCAGGATTCGAACCTGCGACACCCTGATTAAAAGTTAGTGTGTCTTGGTTCTCAAACCCAACAAGATAAACCTTTTCTAAGTATTGATTTATTCTGTCCACCTTCAGTCCACCTTTCTTAATCTACCTTAATCATTTTAACCTAAATATGAATCAATTTTTTTAAACTTGGGTGGACTACACCGAACCCCATGACGCGTGTGCGAGAAACTCTCATTTCTGAATCATACAGGGGTAATTTGTTCACAAATGATAAATGCTACGCTCGTAATGTTTTAAGCGAACCTATGAATCTTAAAACGCGTTTATCAGAGGTTTATTCTTTACCTTTGGTTAAGTTTTTAAACCCCCCTACCCGTAGCGTGTTGTGTACACCTAAATAGTTTTTTCTGTCGCTAGAAAACTACTGTGGTTCTGAACTACCCATTAAGTTCTGTGCGAGTAAGTACCTTACGAAATACACTAAGAGATCAATGCAACTTATTCAATAGCATGGATATAACCATTGATAATGAATCCTTTTATGATTGTGGTTGCACTTCATTTGCATGAATTTAGATACAATTTCACTTAATTTCGCATTAATTTGATCAAATTTCATACATATTTGGACTAATTTCATAACACTTTTGAAACCTTAGTCTTAGTTAGTCTACTTCTTTCTCTTGTTCATTGATCTTAGTTAGTAGTGATCTCATTCTTCCTTTGATCAAAAGTTTGATTTTATTTTCAGTAGTCTTGCTCATCATNGTGCTGAACATATCTAAGTTCANAAGTTTCTGATCTAACCTCTCATACTCTTCAACCAATGTTTCCCACTTACTAAGTTTACTAGCCATAGATAAAAGCTCTTTCCATTTCTCTTAGACGCTCTTCCTCTGCTTCCAATCTCATCTGATCCTTTAGATTTAGAAGACTGTTAGACTTGGGTAGNTTATCCCAAGCGTATGAAGTTAGTTTTACTTTCCCCTCAGATAGCTTAATTATTTTGCCTTTCCGTGCCATTTGCANTGTTTTTGCCATTCACTTCCCCACCTTTCTNTCATTTCTCTTTCGTATTTACCGTTGCTTCTCATCTTTTGTAGAAGTCTTTGAGCATTACTAGAAGAGATCTTTACCTTCTCAGCCACCTTATCAATGGTGATGTTAGGACTATTAGCACACCATTCAGCTANTAGGTCTTCTTCTATCTTGTCTTTGAACTCTGTGATCTTCCACCTAACAAGGTTTAATTGATCATCAGGATCTATCTTTGCATTAAACGGATATGCGTGTTCACCTGCAAAGTTTCTATGCTTCTCAAAACTTACATTAAAGTTTGCACCGTCGCTTTCTTCATAGTCATTAGGCTTTGATAACTTGATTATAGTATCAAGAGCGTCGTGCCTTCTACTGCTTCCCCTTGAACCTGTACCACTTTTGTTAGCATGATGTACATGACAGATACTATGGTTCTGTGTTTTTAAATGCGTATACATATCAAGAATAGGAATATAATCATCACCGTCATTCTCTTTGTTATCTGTTAAGCAAGATAAGTTATCAATTACTAAGAAGATTGGTTGTCCTGTGGCTTCTTGCATTTGTTTAACTTTCTCTTTGATAGATCTAATAGTTTCAGGGTGATTAACTTTAGGGATTACTTTATCAGGGTGAGTATATGGATTAGACAATTCAAANTATCCCTCAGGTATCTTGCAGTTTATTCCATGCCTTCTAATAATCTTATTAATTCTATCTTGCATATTTTCTATTTTCATTTCACCGTCTATATAGAAAACAGGTCTAGGATTAATGATTTCAAACCTATCTAAGAATTTTTTACCTGAAGCAATAGAGATACATAGTTCTAACATAAACCAAGTCTTACCTATCCCTGAAGGTGCATAGACTTCCATTGATGATCCTTCATAGATCATTGGCTTAACTATCTCTTTCGCTCTTTCAATNTTTAGTCCTGATAGTTTATGAATTGAGATAGTAGGAAAGTCTTTGGGTGCTACTAGCTTCTCTTCTCTTTCTTTTAGATTGAGTACTGCTTCAGTCATAATTGGTTAATCCTTTCTATGCAGTTAGATAGAGTTTTGATTAACTCTTTCTTTATTCGTTGAAATGTTTTTGCACTAACTTCTTGTTTTGTGCCTTTGAGTGTTTTGATTGTGTGTTCTTGTAGATTGCTAACTATGAGCCATGCTTCTTTAAAAGCGTTNTAATTCTTAAACCTTTTCATTGATTATACCTCGTAATTCGTCATTGAAATCTTTGAACTGCTTTTCAGGTCTTATCCTAGAAACAGATAAACCCATTTGAGCAAAGCGTTCCGTAGCTCTTTCACATACTTTGTTTCCTGCCTGATCATTGTCTAAAGCAAGAAATATCTTTTGAGTTTCTTTAGGTATCTCTACATTGAGAAAGTTTCCTGTGCCTATCATTACCCAAACAGTTTTAAATATCTTTTGAGATAAGAAAGATTGATGAACAGTTAATCCGTCTTCTAATCCTTCAACTAAAACAATTTCTTCTAGTGAGGGTTCGGATATAACTGACTTACCACCCTTNACTGATCCATAGATCTTAGGTGGTTTAATCTTTTTTAATTCAGGTGTGATTTTAAAAGTTTGGAAACCAATAGTTTTGTTATTTATATCAACAATCCTATGAGCCAAGAGATCACCCTCAGGCTCTTCTACATGATAGATACATTCATCAGGATAAGCGTTATCCGTTATTCCCCTGCTCTGTAAGTAAGCGTGAACAATCGTATAACCAAAAGGAATTAACTTACCTTGAATATACTTTAGTCTTTCTTCCTTGTAGGTATTCTTAACAGGTGCAGTTTCAACAAAGTTAATTAATAAATTTCTTTGCTTACAAAAATCTATCGCTTCAGCAGTAGATAAACCTTCTCTGCGTTTNACTTCATTAAAGATTGAAGTGTAGTTTCCNTCTTCGTGATCAAAGTATCCTGATCCGTCTTTAAGAATACATTTAGATCCCTTATTGCCTATTCTGTATTCATTAGAGTTTTCGTTTACTTTCTCACCCCTTAAATAAGTTTGGATAAACAATTCAGGATTAATGAGTATAGGGTTCAACTCTATTGCTACCTAAGATCTGNTCTATTTCTGATTGTTTGTAGAAAACCTTTCTATCTATTTTGTAATATGGGAAAGGTGATTTACCTCTATATCTCATAGTCTTCAATGTGCTGACTGTGTACATGGGATATAGAACTGCCACTTGTTCTGTTGATAAATACTCAGAACTTTGGCTATTATCTTCAATTATCGTAGACATAAGTAGTATGTAGTAGATTGAGGTTTGATAGTAAGAGAGCCTAATTCACCCTCTGTGATCATAGGAAATAACCCAAAACCCAAGACTATATAGGTGTGGGTTATGGGTTTTTATATGCCTATTTTCTTCAGTAAGTTATTGAATTGTTTTTCTGATTCACACTTCATAAGACCTAGATATTTCATTTTATATTTAGCCTTACGATCATAAGCGTTTGTGATTGTACTAGGATTAGTTTGATTGATCTCATCAAGTAGTGAAGCCATATCAAGAATAAAGTTTTTACATTCTCTGTTATAGGTTGTTTTGTTTGATAGATCACAGTTAGGAAACAATGACCAATTTATTCTTTTGAAAATCTCTTCACATAAATAAATAAAATACTGAAGTTTTATTTGTTCTTTATCCTTTGTAGGTGCAGGTAGNTTTAAATCATCATTGGCTATTCTTACTAGATCAGCTAATTCAAAATCTAATATTTGTAATTCATGTTTAAGACCACTAGCAAAAGTTAAACCTATATTCTGACTTTTACCAAACATAGCTAANTGCTCAGGTGTATGTTTCTTTCTATCACTATCCTTGCCTACCATAATCTTTCTAACATTAGATAAATGTTCTTTGGCGTGTCTAAGATCGTGGATTATCTGCCTTAATGTTTTGCTATCGTATCTCTTATGATCATAGAAAATACAATGACCATAGACTTCCATTTCCCAACACAGATCTAATAGTGTGGGTAAGTCTTTAGAAGAAAAGATATGACCAAATTTAGAAAAGAATAATGGTTCTGATTTTTTAAATGCTAGTTCTTTTCGTGCTTTAAATAATAACCAAGTAAAACTACCTGTGTAATCTCTATGCACATCAGTCTTTAATCTTTGAAATGCTATTTCCTCATTCTCTTCTACTTGTTTCTCTTGGTAAGTAAGTTCGTCGTATGGTTGTTTGTTTGAAAAATACTTAGGCTCTTTAATCTTTTGCCTAATTTCTGCACNCATCATTGATTTTTTCTTCTTCTTTAAATCTTTGTTTAAGAAACTCTGAGGGGGTACGAGTTTCAATACCCCCTACTACAAGATTAATCTTTGTTTTAGCCAAGTTTTACGACTTTACCCCCACCAGATAAAATGTTTTCAAACTCTTCAGCTATTTCATTCTTCCTAGATAATCTCTCACCACTATCTAAATCAGAATAATGTTTCTCTACTACCTTCGTTGAACTGTGGTTAGTAAGTTTAGAACTATCAAATAAACCAAATCTTTGTGTAGCTCTACTTGAGTATGTGCTTCTTAAATCTTTGATCTGATACTCAGGATTAATTCCTGCAAGACCTAAAGCCTTAACCCAAACCTTTCTAACACTCTTGATAGGTTCATCTTTTCTGTATGGTGAAGGAAAGATATAGGGTGAAACTCTATCAATAGAATTAATTATTCTCATTGTTTGTTGAGTTAATGGGATTTCTTTATAGCCTGTTTTAGTTTCAGTTTTATAAACTCCGTTAATAACTTCAGTCCATTTCATAGAGTAAACCTCATCAGGTCTTAAACCTTCATAGACTAATATCTCTATTATGTTCGCTTGAAGTTTTTGGGGTTGATAATACCTACCTTTGTCTTCCTCAAAGAAACCTGATCTCAGCATAGTAAGAGCCTTACCTAGCTTCATTAGATCATTAGTATCTAATTTAACTGTTCTAGCTTTTACAGGCTTCATTACTGTGCCTACCTTTAATGCTTTGCTAACAGGATTAGGCAATACATCTGAAGTATTAAATATTGCTCTGAGTTCTCTTATCAATCTATTGTGCATAGACTTTGAAGAGATAGTTTTTAAGAAAGAAGAAATATCCTCATTAGTAATATCGCTCATTTTCTTTTTGCTAAATGAAGCGTGGTGGATATGTGCATTGTATGTTTCAACAATACTATTGGCTTTCTTGGTTGCTTTACCTTCAAACTTAATAATTTCCTTATCAAATTTACTGATCGTGTAGTAAGGCTTTAAACCTGAAAGATCTTTCTTAGAGAATTGGATCTGCAAATACCTATCAAAGAAGAACTCTCTGAAGGTTAATTCTTTACGCTTTTGCGTCTTCTCTATCTGTGGATTGATCCCTTTGGCTAAGGATACTTTCAACTCCCTACATCTATCTACTGCTATTGCAGGGGTGATTTCAGGGTATACCCCTATTCTGTAATTGAAATTGTAGCCATTTTCCTTGTAGTTAAAGTAAAATGTTTTAACGCCTGTTGGTCTTACATCAATGTTAAGACCTTTCAGCTCTTTGTGATAATACCTAGTTCTCTTTTCAGGCTTAGGTATCTTGTTAATACTTCCCTTATTGAACTCAATATACTTAGTCATAGCTTCCTCTCTTTCTTGAAAGGCTTATGGGAAATTCTGTTCTGACTTAAAATNNCTTCCATNGTTATTGTCATAAAAGCGTTGGGGGTGTGCCAAGAATCTCAGTCCACCCTCAGTCCACCTTCATAAAGCGACATTAATCTATTTCAGTCCACCTTTCAGCAGTCCAACAGAACTTTTAGGGGATAAGATCTCAATACTATGTGTAAGTTTTTCAACACTTCCTGTTTAAGAAGTGGTGAGCCCAGCAGGATTCGAACCTGCGACACCCTGATTAAAAGTTAGTGTGTCTTGGTTCTCAAACCCAACAAGATAAACCTTTTCTAAGTATTGATTTATTCTGTCCACCTTCAGTCCACCTTTCTTAATCTACCTTAATCATTTTAACCTAAATATGAATCAATTTTTTTAAACTTGGGTGGACTACACCGAACCCCATGACGCGTGTGCGAGAAACTCTCATTTCTGAATCATACAGGGGTAATTTGTTCACAAATGATAAATGCTACGCTCGTAATGTTTTAAGCGAACCTATGAATCTTAAAACGCGTTTATCAGAGGTTTATTCTTTACCTTTGGTTAAGTTTTTAAACCCCCCTACCCGTAGCGTGTTGTGTACACCTAAATAGTTTTTTCTGTCGCTAGAAAACTACTGTGGTTCTGAACTACCCATTAAGTTCTGTGCGAGTAAGTACCTTACGAAATACACTAAGAGATCAATGCAACTTATTCAATAGCATGGATATAACCATTGATAATGAATCCTTTTATGATTGTGGTTGCACTTCATTTGCATGAATTTAGATACAATTTCACTTAATTTCGCATTAATTTGATCAAATTTCATACATATTTGGACTAATTTCATAACACTTTTGAAACCTTAGTCTTAGTTAGTCTACTTCTTTCTCTTGTTCATTGATCTTAGTTAGTAGTGATCTCATTCTTCCTTTGATCAAAAGTTTGATTTTATTTTCAGTAGTCTTGCTCATCATGGTGCTGAACATATCTAAGTTCACAAGTTTCTGATCTAACCTCTCATACTCTTCAATCAATGTTTCCCACTTACTNAGTTTACTAGCCATAGATAAANGCTCTTTCCATTTCTCTTAGACGCTCTTCCTCTGCTTCCAATCTCATCTGATCCTTTAGATTTAGAAGACTGTTAGACTTGGGTAGCTTATCCCAAGCGTATGAAGTTAGTTTTACTTTCCCCTCAGATAGCTTAATTATTTTGCCTTTCCGTGCCATTTGCAGTGTTTTTGCCATTCACTTCCCCACCTTTCTATCATTTCTCTTTCGTATTTACCGTTGCTTCTCATCTTTTGTAGAAGTCTTTGAGCATTACTAGAAGAGATCTTTACCTTCTCAGCCACCTTATCAATGGTGATGTTAGGACTATTAGCACACCATTCAGCTAATAGATCTTCTTCTATCTTGTCTTTGAACTCTGTGATCTTCCACCTAACAAGGTTTAATTGATCATCAGGATCTATCTTTGCATTAAACGGATATGCGTGTTCACCTGCAAAGTTTCTATGCTTCTCAAAACTTACATTAAAGTTTGCACCGTCGCTTTCTTCATAGTCATTAGGCTTTGATAACTTGATTATAGTATCAAGAGCGTCGTGCCTTCTACTGCTTCCCCTTGAACCTGTACCACTTTTGTTAGCATGATGTACATGACAGATACTATGGTTCTGTGTTTTTAAATGCGTATACATATCAAGAATAGGAATATAATCATCACCGTCATTCTCTTTGTTATCTGTTAAGCAAGATAAGTTATCAATTACTAAGAAGATNGGTTGTCCTGTGGCTTCTTGCATTTGTTTAACTTTCTCTTTGATAGATCTAATAGTTTCAGGGTGATTAACTTTAGGGATTACTTTATCAGGGTGAGTATATGGATTAGACAATTCAAAATATCCCTCAGGTATCTTGCAGTTTATTCCATGCCTTCTAATAATCTTATTAATTCTATCCTGCATATTTTCTATTTTCATTTCACCGTCTATATAGAAAACAGGTCTAGGATTAATGATTTCAAACCTATCTAAGAATTTTTTACCTGAAGCAATAGAGATACATAGTTCTAACATAAACCAAGTCTTACCTATCCCTGAAGGTGCATANACTTCCATTGATGATCCTTCATAGATCATTGGCTTAACTATCTCTTTCGCTCTTTCAATATTTAGTCCTGATAGTTTATGAATTGAGATAGTAGGAAAGTCTTTGGGTGCTACTAGCTTCTCTTCTCTTTCTTTTAGATTGAGTACTGCTTCAGTCATAATTGGTTAATCCTTTCTATGCAGTTAGATAGAGTTTTGATTAACTCTTTCTTTATTCGTTGAAATGTTTTTGCACTAACTTCTTGTTTTGTGCCTTTGAGTGTTTTGATTGTGTGTTCTTGTAGATTGCTAACTATGAGCCATGCTTCTTTAAAAGCGTTGTAATTCTTAAACCTTTTCATTGATTATACCTCGTAATTCGTCATTGAAATCTTTGAACTGCTTTTCAGGTCTTATCCTAGAAACAGATAAACCCATTTGAGCAAAGCGTTCCGTAGCTCTTTCACATACTTTGTTTCCTGCCTGATCATTGTCTAAAGCAAGAAATATCTTTTGAGTTTCTTTAGGTATCTCTACATTGAGAAAGTTTCCTGTGCCTATCATTACCCAAACAGTTTTGAATATCTTTTGAGATAAGAAAGATTGATGAACAGTTAATCCGTCTTCTAATCCTTCAACTAAAACAATTTCTTCTAGTGAGGGTTCGGATATAACTGACTTACCACCCTTAACTGATCCATAGATCTTAGGTGGTTTAATCTTTTTTAATTCAGGTGTGATTTTAAAAGTTTGGAAACCAATAGTTTTGTTATTTATATCAACAATCCTATGAGCCAAGAGATCACCCTCAGGCTCTTCTACATGATAGATACATTCATCAGGATAAGCGTTATCCGTTATTCCCCTGCTCTGTAAGTAAGCGTGAACAATCGTATAACCAAAAGGAATTAACTTACCTTGAATATACTTTAGTCTTTCTTCCTTGTAGGTATTCTTAACAGGTGCAGTTTCAACAAAGTTAATTAATAAATTTCTTTGCTTACAAAAATCTATCGCTTCAGCAGTAGATAAACCTTCTCTGCGTTTNACTTCATTAAAGATTGAAGTGTAGTTTCCNTCTTCGTGATCAAAGTATCCTGATCCGTCTTTAAGAATACATTTAGATCCCTTATTGCCTATTCTGTATTCATTAGAGTTTTCGTTTACTTTCTCACCCCTTAAATAAGTTTGGATAAACAATTCAGGATTAATGAGTATAGGGTTCAACTCTATTGCTACCTAAGATCTGCTCTATTTCTGATTGTTTGTAGAAAACCTTTCTATCTATTTTGTAATATGGGAAAGGTGATTTACCTCTATATCTCATAGTCTTCAATGTGCTGACTGTGTACATGGGATATAGAACTGCCACTTGTTCTGTTGATAAATACTCAGAACTTTGGCTATTATCTTCAATTATCGTAGACATAAGTAGTATGTAGTAGATTGAGGTTTGATAGTAAGAGAGCCTAATTCACCCTCTGTGATCATAGGAAATAACCCAAAACCCAAGACTATATAGGTGTGGGTTATGGGTTTTTATATGCCTATTTTCTTCAGTAAGTTATTGAATTGTTTTTCTGATTCACACTTCATAAGACCTAGATATTTCATTTTATATTTAGCCTTACGATCATAAGCGTTTGTGATTGTACTAGGATTAGTTTGATTGATCTCATCAAGTAGTGAAGCCATATCAAGAATAAAGTTTTTACATTCTCTGTTATAGGTTGTTTTGTTTGATAGATCACAGTTAGGAAACAATGACCAATTTATTCTTTTGAAAATCTCTTCACATAAATAAATAAAATACTGAAGTTTTATTTGTTCTTTATCCTTTGTAGGTGCAGGTAGTTTTAAATCATCATTGGCTATTCTTACTAGATCAGCTAATTCAAAATCTAATATTTGTAATTCATGTTTAAGACCACTAGCAAAAGTTAAACCTATATTCTGACTTTTACCAAACATAGCTAACTGCTCAGGTGTATGTTTCTTTCTATCACTATCCTTGCCTACCATAATCTTTCTAACATTAGATAAATGTTCTTTGGCGTGTCTAAGATCGTGGATTATCTGCCTTAATGTTTTGCTATCGTATCTCTTATGATCATAGAAAATACAATGACCATAGACTTCCATTTCCCAACACAGATCTAATAGTGTGGGTAAGTCTTTAGAAGAAAAGATATGACCAAATTTAGAAAAGAATAATGGTTCTGATTTTTTAAATGCTAGTTCTTTTCGTGCTTTAAATAATAACCAAGTAAAACTACCTGTGTAATCTCTATGCACATCAGTCTTTAATCTTTGAAATGCTATTTCCTCATTCTCTTCTACTTGTTTCTCTTGGTAAGTAAGTTCGTCGTATGGTTGTTTGTTTGAAAAATACTTAGGCTCTTTAATCTTTTGCCTAATTTCTGTTCTGATTTTTTCTTCTTCTTTAAATCTTTGTTTAAGAAACTCTGAGGGGGTACGAGTTTCAATACCCCCTACTACAAGATTAATCTTTGTTTTAGCCAAGTTTTACGACTTTACCCCCACCAGATAAAATGTTTTCAAACTCTTCAGCTATTTCATTCTTCCTAGATAATCTCTCACCACTATCTAAATCAGAATAATGTTTCTCTACTACCTTCGTTGAACTGTGGTTAGTAAGTTTAGAACTATCAAATAAACCAAATCTTTGTGTAGCTCTACTTGAGTATGTGCTTCTTAAATCTTTGATCTGATACTCAGGATTAATTCCTGCAAGACCTAAAGCCTTAACCCAAACCTTTCTAACACTCTTGATAGGTTCATCTTTTCTGTATGGTGAAGGAAAGATATAGGGTGAAACTCTATCAATAGAATTAATTATTCTCATTGTTTGTTGAGTTAATGGGATTTCTTTATAGCCTGTTTTAGTTTCAGTTTTATAAACTCCGTTAATAACTTCAGTCCATTTCATAGAGTAAACCTCATCAGGTCTTAAACCTTCATAGACTAATATCTCTATTATGTTCGCTTGAAGTTTTTGGGGTTGATAATACCTACCTTTGTCTTCCTCAAAGAAACCTGATCTCAGCATAGTAAGAGCCTTACCTAGCTTCATTAGATCATTAGTATCTAATTTAACTGTTCTAGCTTTTACAGGCTTCATTACTGTGCCTACCTTTAATGCTTTGCTAACAGGATTAGGCAATACATCTGAAGTATTAAATATTGCTCTGAGTTCTCTTATCAATCTATTGTGCATAGACTTTGAAGAGATAGTTTTTAAGAAAGAAGAAATATCNTCATTAGTAATATCGCTCATTTTCTTTTTGCTAAATGAAGCGTGGTGGATATGTGCATTGTATGTTTCAACAATACTATTGGCTTTCTTGGTTGCTTTACCTTCAAACTTAATAATTTCCTTATCAAATTTACTGATCGTGTAGTAAGGCTTTAAACCTGAAANATCTTTCTTAGAGAATTGGATCTGCAAATACCTATCAAAGAAGAACTCTCTGAAGGTTAATTCTTTACGCTTTTGCGTCTTCTCTATCTGTGGATTGATCCCTTTGGCTAAGGATACTTTCAACTCCCTACATCTATCTACTGCTATTGCAGGGGTGATTTCAGGGTATACCCCTATTCTGTAATTGAAATTGTAGCCATTTTCCTTGTAGTTAAAGTAAAATGTTTTAACGCCTGTTGGTCTTACATCAATGTTAAGACCTTTCAGCTCTTTGTGATAATACCTAGTTCTCTTTTCAGGCTTAGGTATCTTGTTAATACTTCCCTTNTTGAACTCAATATACTTAGTCATAGCTTCCTCTCTTTCTTGAAAGGCTTATGGGAAATTCTGTTCTGACTTAAAATGGCTTCCATTGTTATTGTCATAAAAGCGTTGGGGGTGTGCCAAGAATCTCAGTCCACCCTCAGTCCACCTTCATAAAGCGACATTAATCTATTTCAGTCCACCTTTCAGCAGTCCAACAGAACTTTTAGGGGATAAGATCTCAATACTATGTGTAAGTTTTTCAACACTTCCTGTTTAAGAAGTGGTGAGCCCAGCAGGATTCGAACCTGCGACACCCTGATTAAAAGTTAGTGTGTCTTGGTTCTCAAACCCAACAAGATAAACCTTTTCTAAGTATTGATTTATTCTGTCCACCTTCAGTCCACCTTTCTTAATCTACCTTAATCATTTTAACCTAAATATGAATCAATTTTTTTAAACTTGGGTGGACTACACCGAACCCCATGACGCGTGTGCGAGAAACTCTCATTTCTGAATCATACAGGGGTAATTTGTTCACAAATGATAAATGCTACGCTCGTAATGTTTTAAGCGAACCTATGAATCTTAAAACGCGTTTATCAGAGGTTTATTCTTTACCTTTGGTTAAGTTTTTAAACCCCCCTACCCGTAGCGTGTTGTGTACACCTAAATAGTTTTTTCTGTCGCTAGAAAACTACTGTGGTTCTGAACTACCCATTAAGTTCTGTGCGAGTAAGTACCTTACGAAATACACTAAGAGATCAATGCAACTTATTCAATAGCATGGATATAACCATTGATAATGAATCCTTTTATGATTGTGGTTGCACTTCATTTGCATGAATTTAGATACAATTTCACTTAATTTCGCATTAATTTGATCAAATTTCATACATATTTGGACTAATTTCATAACACTTTTGAAACCTTAGTCTTAGTTAGTCTACTTCTTTCTCTTGTTCATTGATCTTAGTTAGTAGTGATCTCATTCTTCCTTTGATCAAAAGTTTGATTTTATTTTCAGTAGTCTTGCTCATCATGGTGCTGAACATATCTAAGTTCACAAGTTTCTGATCTAACCTCTCATACTCTTCAATCAATGTTTCCCACTTACTAAGTTTACTAGCCATAGATAAAAGCTCTTTCCATTTCTCTTAGACGCTCTTCCTCTGCTTCCAATCTCATCTGATCCTTTAGATTTAGAAGAGTGTTAGACTTGGGTAGCTTATCCCAAGCGTATGAAGTTAGTTTTACTTTCCCCTCAGATAGCTTAATTATTTTGCCTTTCCGTGCCATTTGCAGTGTTTTTGCCATTCACTTCCCCACCTTTCTATCATTTCTCTTTCGTATTTACCGTTGCTTCTCATCTTTTGTAGAAGTCTTTGAGCA
>FUFK010047885.1_pt1 | contig 15843 bp, 30 predicted proteins | sample 1021851 | NCBI WGS metagenome assembly FUFK01 (sample SAMEA51879418, study PRJEB19060) | metagenome | reverse complement strand
TGTTTTTCTTAGCCTCTTTTTTTAACTTATCCTTCAGTTTGCTCGGAAACTTTAGATAAATGGGGGTTAATTGAGGTTGCATTTATTTTTCCTTTATTTTGTTAAGATGCTTGAAAATATATATTTAATATATATATTATTATACATGAACAATATAAGACCAATTAACAAGGGAGGAAAAATGGCTGATTATGTTCTTAATCAAAGGTTATCAGATCTTAAACTTGGTAACTATTTAATAAAAATCACAAACATAGGTGATAAAAGACAATCTAAATATTGCTCTTATGAATACTATGTTACTGTTACTTTTCAAATAACAGATCTTAACAATCCAAAAAAAACTCATGGAGTTATTGTTCCTGGGTTTGGGCCTAAACCAATAGAGCTAAATACAAACAGAGAAAAAAGTTTAATGTTTTTTAATTGGCAAGACTTTGATGAAACTTTGTTTAGTGTTTTAAAAGTTTATATGAAATGGATTAATCATGAAGGTTATTACAAGAAGGAGGTTGTTTAATGAATAAAGATGATAAACAATTTTTAACTAATCTTATCGATAAAGGTATTGAACATGAAAAATCTAAATACTCAGATTGGGATGACAACAAACATTTAATTAAAGTTGATATTAAATTTGTTGGTAACAATTTGCGTTTACATTTTACTAGGGAGGAGAAAAAAAATGATTAAGTATGTAGGTTACACTAGAGTTAGTACAGACAAACAAGGTAAGCAAGGTTATGGAGCTAGTGATCAATTACAAACTATTAATGAGTTTGTTAAGAATGATCAGTTGCTGCAAGTATTCCAGGAAGAGGAAAGTGGATCTAAAAATAATAGACCACAATTAACACAGGCCCTGGAGTTATGTAAAAAAGAAAAAGCAATCTTAGTTATAGCTAGACTTGATAGACTATCTCGTAACTTAGCATTCACAGCATCATTAATGGAAAGCAAGATTGAGTTTGTGTGTTGTGATATGCCATCAGTTAATAAATTTACAATACAAGTTTTAGCTGCTGTAGCTGAACAGTATTTAGATACGTTAAGAAAAAATACTAAAGCTGCTTTGGCCCAGGCTAAGAAGAGAGGTGTTACTTTAGGTAATACTAAGAACCTTAAACAAGCTGCAAGAAAAGGTAACAAAGCTAAGATGCAAGAGGCAGATCGTAAAGCTGTTGTCATCAATACTATTATTGCAGATCTTAAAAAGTATGGAGTAACATCATTACAAGGTATTGCTAATGCTCTTAATGCAAGAGGAATTCCTACAGCTAGTAAGAGATCTAATACTTGGTACCCTTCTACTGTAAGAAATTACATGAACAGATGTTCTGTTAATGTTCATTAGAAATATAAACAATATGTGTCTAAAAGATAAACTATATGAGATCATTTGGACACCAATTAACAAAGGAGTAAAAATGATAAGTCTAATTAAAAAATATAAAGAGCAAATTATGTTTGCTGTAGAGTGCGCTGCATTTCTTTTAATGTTAGTAGCAATATATTTTTTCACAATATTTATGTGTGCGTTGTCTGATAAGTGTGCATCGTACTATGGAATGATGGGAGGTATCTAATGAAACTTACATCATATGCCAGAAGAGAAATTGGTTCGAGTAGTTTACCAAAAGTAGTATTAACTGATAAAGGTTACATAGGTTTCAACTCTCCGAATGAGGAGTTGGAAAAGGCNAAAGANGCCTTACAAGGGAAGGAGGCTAACAATGACTTAGCTAACAATCCTAAAGTACAGGCTGGTACTTTTTTAGAACCGGCCATCTTTAAACTATTCCAAGATCAAATCACAAAAGTTGCCGGAGAAAAGCTCCCTCTAGAGTTTGGCATTAGCACCGAGGCTTTCTTTTATGATGTTGATGGAGGAAAGATCGGTAGCAGCCTAGATGGTATTATTAATATCAAAGGTGTTTTAAACTTAACTGACTACTTAGGCACCTCCCACAGCCTAAGTGGATTGGGTGTGGTTGAGATTAAAAATTATTCTGGAGCTGCTACTGATCCTGTATCTGAGATCTATCAGATGCAAGTCCAGGCCCAGATGCTAACTACTAAATATCAATACGCAATATTAGTTAGACTTTGTAAAGGCTGGGAGCTGCAATGGTTTGTTTATAAACCAACTAAAGAGATGCAGACTAAGTTAATAGATGCTGCTACAGAATTCTTTTACAGATTAGATGGTATCATGGAAGGTAAAAATCTTTGGTACAAAATGGGATCTAGTAAAGAGGCATCTAAATTTATTAAAGGTAATGGATCTAAGGATGTTACAGATCTATCTACTAATAATGAATTACCAAAACTTATAGATGATTTTCTTGCAGCTAAGAAAACTATATCAGCTGGTAAAGAAATAGAGGATGAAGTTTCTACCAGGATAAAAGAAATCTTAGGTGAGAATGAGGTAGCTCTGTGTAATGGGTATGAAATAAAACATACTACAATGAAGAGAGTTAAAACTAAAACAATACAGTTAAAGGATGAACCACCTACANTATCCAGGAGGTTTAGTCTAAAACAAATAGATGCATGATCCTAAAACATTATTTCAAATCAATGCTTACATTCTTGCTCGGAAAGAGGCTGCTAAAATTTTTCAAAAAAAACTTTATGAAAAAACCGGCCTTGATCTTGAGCAAGATTTTATTGAAGAGCTTATTGAGTATGTTGCCTTTGCAGCTATCGAAGGTCTTAGGATACAAAATCAAATATTCACAATTAATGTAATTAAACCAGGAGGAAATGATGAACCAGAAGAACCAGGACAAGATGACGATGACGAAACCAAACACTAATAAATTAGTAGAGGCTTTAAGTGCCTTCCAGGAAGAGGCCCATGTAGCTATTAAAGATAAAAAAAATCCTTATTTTAAATCAAGCTATGCTGGATTAGAAGATGTAATTGCAGCTGCTAATCAAGGGGCCAAACATGGATTAGCATTTACACAGACTATTGATTATGAAAAAGAAAACATCGATGGTGTGATTGATACTACNATGTACGTTACAACAATATTAATGCATGATGAATGTAGTGATGTAATTAAATCTAGATACTTAGTTGTACCTAAGAATAATAATTATGCAGATAGCCAGGCCCTGGGATCTGCCATTACATATGCAAAAAGATATTCTCTCCAGGCTATCTATGGATTACCTAGTGAGGATGATGATGGTAATGCTAACCAGGACAAGAGAGTTGACGATCTAAATAAATGGAAAGAGTACGCAAGAACTCAAGTGAGAGGTGCTAAAAAAATCTCACAGGATAAGTCAATGGATCTTGATAAAAAATTAGCAATGCTAGAAGAGCAAGAAAACAATCAATTACATTCTTGGAATAACTTAAAAGAAGTAGATCAAGTTACTTATGATTTGATGATTAAAGAATTCCAGAAAATTAAAAAGGAGCTAGGTAATGTCAAATCTAATGATAACTAAAAAGCAACTAAAACTATTTAAGTTTATAAAAGGATATGTGCAGAAGGAAGAGGTACCTCCTACTGTAAGAGAATGTGCCAGGCATATGGAGTGTGTACATTCTAACGTTCATCGGATGCTGCGTTTACTTGAGAGAGATAATCTTATCAAAGTATATCCAGCTAAACCTAGAGGCATTGAGATATTACAATGAAAATTTTTAAGAGTAGATTTAGAAAAGAATTTATNAAAGGTTTGATTGAGGCATTNAATGGTACTGAGGATGTAGTTGTTATTACTATTCCAGGTAATGAAGAACCTCATGTAGATCAATACCAAAAATTTTATACAGCTGGATCACCAGAGCTTTCTAAATTAGAACATAGTCCAATGTTTCCTCAGAATGTAGAGATCAGACCATACGAGGAATTATGGATTGAAACTCATCGAGATAAGATTGAGCATACTCTACTCAAAAATCCAAAGGAGGATATAAGTGGTAACTGATCAGACAAAAGAAATAGATAGACTAACAGAAGAAAACAATAATCTTAAAACAATAAACAAGGGCCATAAAGATTTGAATGGAGAGCTACAGACTAAGCTATCTAAAAAAGAGCAAGAGGTTGTGGCCCTGTATGAAAACGTAAAATTAAAGGACAAGATTATATCAAGATTGAAAGATAGAATTCAAGATATAATTAAGCAGCTAGTAAAACTTTGTAGTAAGTGAAACTTTTTGTTTTAATACTGTACCTGGGAGTAGGATCTGAATTATATATGATGCATCCTGTCCAGGTTACAGAAGAGCAATGCGAAGATCCATATGAGCATAATCTTTTTGAACATAGAACCATTCTAAAGAAGGATGGAGTAGAGCTAGATAGATTTTTTTATTATGATTATGTAGTGTTTGGTAGCTATTGTGCTGGATTACTAGGTGCAGTAGAGAACATACCGAACACTTTGCCTTTAAAATGATTTAGAGAGCTTTACAGAGGGTTGTTTATTTAGATGACCAATCATACCAGGACACCCTATTTCATCAATCTGAGAGCATCTCTGATGGCTTTTTGGCTGCGTTTATCGAACACTTCAATCGGATAACAGTTTCTATCCCCATATCCAAAGTCATCGTCTAATGAGTAGGATGCAAACGTTCTAACAAATTCTCTACCATCCAATTCAAAGGTATCATACAGATAAGCCTCTGTCGTAATGTTGGCGCATTTCATTCTCTGGAAATCTACGTCACCTTCTAACGTTGATGCTCCGACAATATCAATCCAATTTAATTTTAAAAAAATATGTTTGTGTCCATTGATGGTAACTGATTTCATTACCGGCCCTGGCCCCTATACTTTTTAAAACTTCTACGTTTTGCTTTGTTCATCTTTGCTTTGCTAGGGTTCCTTCCAATATTTGTTTTGTGAAAGATAGGTTCATGAGGAATGTATGTTGTAAACTTTTGTTTAGACAATCTCCCCATCCCATCTACCAGACTTATCTAATCTCATCGCATATAACTTTGGCTGCCCATCGATGATAGCTCCGGTACCAATTACAAATCTCATTTTAAAATTACGAGCATACTGAAAAGCAAGTGAACTTTGTTTTGTTAAACATCCACATTGCATTGACCATATTAATTTATCTGGATTTGAAAAGTATTGTATAGAAAACTTAGAATGGAAATGGCCCTGGATTACGTTCTTACCATATTGCATTGCTAACTTTATACCATCAGCTGCCATGCCATGTGTAGCAAATGCCTCTGATCCATCTGATAATGGAAAGTTAATGTCGTCTACCCATTTCCATCCTGGGCCTACATCCAGGAACTGATTATAATTTTTTAAATAAGCTCTAGGCATTCCATGTTTCAATGCTCTTCTGTATATTAATGAAGAGTGATTAGAATGTAGTAGTGTCATTTCTGGAAAAATTTTTTCTAATTCATGTAGTCTTTCTTTAGCAGCAATCAGCTCATCACCAGCTGACATAAGATCTGGATCTGTATCATGCATAGATAGAGCATGAGCATCTGCCTCATCACCAAGGTTCAGTACAAACTCTGGCTTAATTTTTTTCTTTAATGTTTTTAAAAATTCAAATGCATCTGGATGTTCCCAGGGGCAATGTAAATCTGAAATGATAAGTACAGATGAATATCCTTTAGCCATAAAATTCGTCTTGAACCCATTGCTTGACATCGAACCCAGGGCAGTTTGGTTTCTTAGGTTCTACATCAGAGTGTCCAATGATTTCAAGATCTTCATACATACTATTAAGAGTATTAATTAAATTGTGTAATCCGAAAAACTGATCTTCTGTAAAGTTATCACCTCTACCGATAAGGCATATGCCTACTGATTTGTCATTAACTGAAACTGCGTGTGCGCCTTGCAGCTTAACATCTCTTGCTGGTTCTATCTTGCCATCTCGTTTTATTATGTAGTGATAGCCTACGTCTGACCATTGCCTTTCTTCAACGTGCCATTTACGAATTGTTTCTACTCCAATATCCATATCAGCTGGAGTATCAGCACAATGTATTACTATGTATTTAGTTTCTTTTCTTTCTATCATTTTTTAACTTCCCTTATTATTTTATTTATATGCAATGATTTATCAATAGCAAGTACCTCAAGCTCTACCTCTGCCTGGATACATTTAAATGTAAGTTTACCATTGGTGTTGCGAGTAGCCTCACGTCTTAATTTCATACATGACGACAAATTATCTGTATACATAAATTCGTTTGCTGTTCTCCAATCGTTAGGATCTCCTTGAGAGTTAAACATTAATAATGCAAATACTATAGCTATACTTTTCATTGATGCGTTCCATTGTTTCTTAGCTTGTCAATTATCTTTTCTGATTTCTCAAGTCTATCTTCTAAGAACTCTACCTTTAGTCTAAGTTTATTTATCTCTGGCATTTCTTCCTCTACACTTTCTTTTAGTTTCTCCTGGTTGCTGCTGATGAACTCCACCAACATGAACAACTCATTTATTTGTGGGGATACCATGTTGCCTTTAGGTACACCCACAATAAACTCATTAGCTTTATCTAAATCATTAAGCATTAACTTTTGTTCTGTTTCAATTATGTTTAATCTCTCAACTACAGTAAATGCAAACCAGGCTCCAACAAGACAGGCACTTACGATGCTAATTAAATTCTTGAATGGCATGGACACCGGTGTTTTATCTGAGAGATCTAATCGTTTCATTATTTCTTATCTATCTTTTTTAATTTATCGAAACTTCTGGCACCGGTCATACCGAGTAAAGCAAACAGAACTGTCATTAATGTTGAACTGTCCAGAGTAGGTAGATCTATTGTTGTACCTCTCACAGCACAGATCCAATTAGTAATTGGTATAACTAAAAATTGGAATGCGAATGCGCTTACACAAACCCACGCAAGACAGGGCCTCCACAATCGCTGCACCCATGACAATGCTCCTGTAGCCTGGGCATCAGCTCTATTTATTTTTGCTTGTTCCTTGTCTACATCGACAAGAGCTTTCATTAATTCTTTTTCTAGATCTGCTTTTTGTTTTGCAATTTTATTTTTATCAGGCACCAGATCAACAGCCTTATTTATTATTGGTAGTAATGCAGATAATCCTTGTATCATACTTGTGTTCCTTTCAAATTAATTGGCTGATATGGAACGCAAAAAAATTTTATGTTTTGCCCTGGATACTTTTCTAAATCTTCTCTAAACTCTTCAACAACTTGATAAGAGTATGCGTTACAAGTAACGTAGTCTGTAAATTTAATATCACTTGCAACTCTAACGCAACTTAAACTATTAGGATCAGCAGCATTAGTAAGTAGGCATAACGTTCCAATTAACATCCAATACATTATATAAATTTTCCAATCTTTAACCCTCCTAAAATAATAGAAACTATGGCTCCAATATAGAAGATCACTTTAAGACCACCTCGGCCCATAGCTACTTGCTGCTTTAATTCTACGATGTCTTTGGTATTTTGATCTAGATCTTTGTGGATGTGATCTAGTTTTTCATTGATGTGCTTGAGGGTTATGCTGTGAACAGTAGATCTTTTTTTAGCAGCTCTCCCCATGGCATAACTACAATACTATTGTATCTGCCTCTTCCTCTGTAAGAGGTTCTCCAGCAATTAACTTAGCTTTAGCACTAGCTTTTAAATCTGCTTTACTTTGTTCTTCATTATCCAATGCTGTTTGAAGTTCAACAACTTTTGCGTCTAAAACATCTTTAGCGATTGGTGTTGTATTTTCTAACCATTGAATATTATCGTAGTTAGATAAATCATTAACATCAGAACCACTAATCATTACTTTTGCATCTGAATTAATTGAATTAATTGCAGTTAAGTAAGTTGCTTTGTTTGTCATATTATTTTTCTCCTTATACTGTTATCTCATAGCAAGTCATACTTGATACCATTACTAATGCATCAGCACTATCGCCTTGTATAGTACCACTACTAGAAGTACACATATTAATACCAGCATAGTTTGAACCAGCGATTTCAAAACGCACTTTGTAAGTAATTGCTGAAGTAGTATTTGGACTATCAAGGAAAATTCCATTTACAGGAATATTTACTGTGTCAGTACCAGAACCATCTCCGGTATATGCTGAACCAGAAAATGAACTTCTTTGTCTTGAACCAGCAGTATCAGCTTGGCCGATTGATGTGTATGAACCACCACCAATACTTCGTTGTAATTTACAACCCATACCATCTCCATGTTGTCCGGTTAAAGATAATCTAGTATCAATTAATATTTTACTACTTGTTGAACTAGGTGTTATCGTTACATCTAAATTGGGAATAAACCCAGCAGAGTTTGTAACAGTATAATCTGTTTTTACATCTTGAATTACTTGTAATATTCCACCAGCTGTACCAAACTCATAACCATTTGCACTACTATTTACTTTTATTGCTTGTCCAGCAGAACCAATAGATAATGGAGATAAGTTTCCACTACCATCTGTAACTAATACTTTATTATTACCAGCACCAGCAACAGCATCAGCTACACCTTTAGCAAAGTAAACCCATCTTGATCCAACAGTACCAGATGATGATGGGGCCTGGCCAGATTGAGCTGTGCTATCTATGTATAAGTAAGTAGACAGAATACCTCCATCAGTAAATTGTACTAAATCATTCTTTTCGTAAGTTGTACTATTGTTATAAGTACCTTTGTTTACAAATCCTAATCTTCCTAAGTCTATCGTAGCCATAATATTACAACACTATTGTGTCTGCCTCCTCTTCGGTTAATGGTTCTCCAGCTATAAGTTTTTCTTTTGCACTTGTTTTTAAATCTGCTTTAGCTTGTGCTTCTGCTTGATATGTTGCAATTTCTTCAGCAGTTGGTTCATTAGATGTAAATGTACTTCCATCATAACTAAATCCAATTTTAACTGTGTTATCACAATCAACCCAAGTCATTGAAGAATGAACTTCAAACTCGGCTTCTTGAACATCTACTACTTTATTATTTAATATTAATGCTTTCATTATTTATACTCCTCTACAACTACAATTCCTGCTTTACCTGCACCACCATTTGCTTCACCATGACTAGAACCATGGTCACCGCCACCGCCACCAGAGCCATAGGCTTGACCTGTACCACCTGCGTGTTGTCCATTAGGTGAGCCAGACATACCACCATCACCCCAGTAAGAAGCACCACCATGAGAACCCGCAGGTTCATCATCTTGACCACCGCCAGAAGATTGCATACCATCACCACCAGTAAGATTTATGTCACCACCAGAACCAACACCTCTAGTGTATGTTGAAGCAGGATTATTTGATTGGTTTCCAGTTGTACCGCCATATCCACCTGTTGCTGAACAATAAGAACCAAATGAAGATGTACCGCCACCATTTCCAGAGCCATTTCCGCTACCGCCAGAACCACCAGTACCGACTGTGACAGCTACAGTAGAAACACTAGAAACATCTATAATTTCTATAGCTGTTCCACCTGCACCACCACCTGCACCGCCATTTCCAGTAGATTGACCGCCACCGCCACCGCCACCTGCACCTGTGACTATAACTTTTACTTTTTTAATGCCAGTTGGTTTTGTCCAAGTACCAGATGATGTAAAAACTTGTTGTGATTGAAGTCCACCTCCAGCACTTGCCCATACTGGATTAGCACCAGAACCTTGCGTCTTTAAAAAATCTCCAGATGTTCCAGCACCTAATCTTTGAAGTCCACTTGCATCTCTATATAAAATATCGCCTTGCGTTGTGAGTACAGTTGCAACATCTCCACCCTCTGCCATAAGTGTCCATTTAGCTGTAACTGTAGGTAGGTTACCAGTTGTAGCAGTAATTGCTATGTATGCTGAACCTTGATAAGTTACTATATCATCAATCACATAAGCTGTTGAGTTATTATATGCTCCTCTAAATACTGGTTTAATACGACCTAAGTTTACTGTTGCCATTATAAATTACAGTACGATTGTACTTGCCTCCTCTTCTGTTAAAGGTTCTCCGGCCATTAACTTTGCTCTTGCACTTTCTTTCAAATCTATCTTTGCTTGTCTTTGTGCTGGTAAATCATTTGCAATAATACTATCTAATTGTTCCATAGTTGGTTTTGGTTTAGGGTTTCCATCTTCCCAATCAATCCTATCAATACCACCATCTTCTGAATAAGCTACAGCATAACTATTATTTCCTTCTGCGTAAAAAATTAATGCCTCTTCATATTCATTCATGTTTTATCTCCTTAATTACTACTTATTTCAAATGCATACATTTTAGATGTACCTCCATCAATCTTCCAACTAATGTGTTCAGAGTTAGAGTGATTTCGTACTGATGTAAAATATCTACATAAATTTGTTGTATTAGGTGTATCTATATACATTTGACTAAAAAGAGCAGTTTCTATTTGAGATGTACTGTTATTCCAAAAACAATATGTTTGTTCCCAAATTTTAGTTTGTGTTCCACCAAATCCAGAAATAACATCTCCTGTTGAACCAATGGTTACATTACTATCTCCTCTATATAATGCATTGTGAAAACCACCACCATCTCCACCTCCACCACCACTTTGGTGGAATCTTTGTTGTTGTTCATAATAAATTAAAATTTTATTTGATGCTGATGTAGGTGTTATATCTACTGTAAGAGTATTATATCTTTCAGTATTTGAAGTTGTACCACCACCACCTCCAGTTTGATGAAGTATTTTTGGTGCTTGGGCAAATGTACCTGTTGCTATACTACCAAATTCTAAAGCATTACCACCACTATTAACTTTTACAGCTTGTCCTGCTGAACCAAGTGAAGTTAATCCTGTACCACCTTTTGAAACAGGAACAGTTGGTAATCTTGCATCAGCAATCGTACCTGATAAATTTGTAGCTGGTATTCCATCTGTTACAGTAAATGATGTACCAGTAGGAATTGTAATACCACTTCCTGATGCTTTCTCTATCTCATTAACTTTAATTTTTGACATAACTTATACTTACCTCATTTTTTAAATGGTTGCAATCAAATGTCCACTACTATTCAAGCTAAATGTAAAGCCACTAGCCGCAAAGATTTTATCATCAAAAGCCGCATATTGTGTAGCTGTTATATTATCTTGCCCACCATTTGTTGTTGTTACTTGTAAAGAATCTAATACGCCATCACTATTTGTATCTGTCATAGTAAATCCATATACTTCTGCACTAGATGCATTACCTAATTCCCAAGCATTTCCAGCATCATTTACTTTAAATACTTTACCTGCTGATATACCGCTAGTAGATAATTGTGCTATACCTACAGTATTTTGACTAGGTGTTGCTATGTTTAATGTATCTCCTAGTTTTAATATTTTAATTGATTCGCCTGTACTTGGTGCGGCTGAGAATGTAAGAGTAGTACCTGATACAGTATATGCATCTCCCCAATGTTGTAGAACTCCTGATAATATTACTAATAAAACTTTTTCTGATGGTACAGATTCAGACATAGTAAAATCTACTCTATTGCCATCAAAACTTTCTGACAATGTTATAATTTTATATTCGCCTGTTTGTATTCCTCGACCTATATATGGCATTATATAATCTCCAATGTTCCGCCACTAACTGTATATGTTACTCCACTAGCTACAGTTATTGGGCCTTTAAGAAAATAGTTTTTACCACTTTCAATAGTTAATGTTACATCTGCTGATATAGTATCAAAGTTTTTGTATGCATTATCTTTATCAGATACTTCTCCACCTAATACACCAGCATTTGATCCTAATCTTGTAAGAGGCATTAGATAGTTACCTCCAACTCTCCATCACTATTTACAGAAAAAGTTAATCCTTTCTTAGCAAAGAAACTTTCATCATATAAATCTGATTGTGTAGTATCATTATTTGCTACAGATATATTATCTGTTCCAGCAGTCTTAGTTAAAACTAAATCTTCTTTTTGTGAACCTGATCCATTAGTTTTTGTAAAACCATATAAATCTATTTTACCTAATTCATCTTGTGCCGCAGTAGATAAATCTGATACTTCAATAGTACCAGCATCTATTGAGTCTGACGAAGTTATAACACCAGTAAATACTTGTTGTCCTATGTACCCCATGTTACCTCCTATGTACTAATTGCGTCTATATAACTTACTATTGCTTTTAAACTAGAAGCTGTATCACTTTTAGCTTTTAGTTTATCTCCTGATTTTAATATTATTTTTGCTCCACCATCAATTAATTCTAAACTCGAACCTGCTGGGATCGGTGCATTAACTATTAACTCAGTTGTATTACTAGAATTTTCTACTGCACAAGTAACATTAATACTAGAACCAGTTGTATTAATTAATCTTATACCTACCACAGTATCAAAAGAATTAACNTGAGTAAGTATATCAGTATAGGAAGTTCCTATTGCTGTGTGTGTTAATTGATTTCTAAAGTTCTGTGCCATAATATTCTTTTACTATAATGCAACCGACATAGCAATACTTAACCCTGTAGTTGCAAAACCATTTGTACTAATAGCGGCATCTTCCCATGCACTACCATTGTAAACTCTTAAATTATTTGTACCTGAATGAAAAAATAAATCTCCAGTAGTCAATGCATCTCCATCATTATCTACAGTAGGATCAGAAGATTTTGCACCTAAATATAAATCTCCAAAATTGTCAGCCGCTAATTCTGCCGCCGCTTGGGCTTGTTGAGCGGCAGTTGCAGAGTTTGCCGCATTTGTTGCATTTGTACTAGCATTTTGTATTGCAGTTATGTTTGATGCATTTGTATTAATTGATGCAATGTTTGTTGTTACTATACCAATATTAGTATTTGCATTTGCTACTGTAGTAACATTGCTACTTATACCAGCTACAGTTGAGATGTTGCTACTTATACCTGCAAGTGTACCAATATTATTAGTAGGTGTAATTTGTCCTGCTACTGCAATAACACTTGCTACATTATCTGCTACAGTTTGTAATCCAGTAGATGATATATTTGTTGCAACATTACCATTAGAATCAAACTCTAACATCTTAGATGCTCTTGTTGCTTTATCAGGTAAAGTCATTGTGGCTGAATCAACATCTGTATCTGCTAGTCTAATAGACCTAGAGTTTAAAGTATCTTGTTCAGCCATCATTGAAGTAAGAGTATCTAACTGAGTGTTAAGAGAGGTAATGTCAAACGCTCCTACAAGAGGGAAATCTTGTGTTCTTTCTATTGTAATATCTCTTATAATTACAATCTTATCATTAGCACTAGCACCTGTACTTCCTAATATAACTGTACCACCACTACCAAATTCATATGCTTCATCTGATGTAGATGTTGCTCCTACTATTTTATATCTATCTGCAAAAGTTGTAGGATCAGCATGATAGGTTAATTGTGTACCATTCTTAAATACTTTGACATCTGCTATTTGGAAAAATTCAAAACCAATAGTAAANTTAGTTTGTCCTGCTGAAGCAGTATATGTATTTCTAGGTGTATTCTTTGCAGTTGCTATAGTCATATTAATCCTCTAATATTTCAGCTCCTTTATTGTACAAGTTTTTAAAAGTTCTATCCCATATCCATAAAGTATTCAATGGAATTAATCTTCTGATTGTAGCCGCTTTATCATCATAATCTTGATCTGTCATAAAAGTATGAAGTAAATCTAATGGTATAGATGGCCCAGCACCAGCAAACTCTCCTACTGCATCAGCCATATCAGGATCGCCAAATCTTAAATCTTGTCCTAATAATGGTCTTACACCAACAGCATTATCAAACATACCACCTGATATAGTTTCTAACATAAAGTTCATATCTCCAAATAAACCTAGTACACCTGATAATTCTACACCTCTAATAATTTTTTCTTCTACAGGTTTTTGTACCCAGTATCTAGGATTCTTAAAGTAATCTCCTAACATACCTAATGATACCATAGCCATTACACCTGCCATTGCATTTGCTTCTCTACCTTGTAATCCTGACATAATAAGTTTTCTATTTGCAGAAACAGCCCAAGAAAAAAATTGGAATGGCAATCCAAGATATGCATTATTTAATTTACCACCTCTAGTAGTTTCTTGATAACCAAAGAATCTACCTATTTTATTATTCATAACTTTGTTCATACCTTTACTATCTATACGAAATACACCATGCATCATGTTAAATTGGTCTGTAGCTGATGGTGTAATAATAGTTCTATTTACATCTGCAAATATAGCTTGTCTGTATTTTCTAGCCGCTTGTTGTCCACCAGTTTTTGTAGCCCACATATTAGCATTACCAACAAATAATTTATTATCTAATTTTTCGTGTGGCATATCTGCAATAAGTTTTGCAGTCTTTTCATCTATACCATAACTAGCCATTCTATTAATATCAAACTCACTAGCTGTACCTTTAGCNATCTTAATAGAATCTTCTATAAATCTATGTGCTGATATAACACTTTGNAANTGTTTCATNCCCTGAGTCCAAGGGGTAAGTAAGTTTGCAAAATAAAANGGTGTTTGTGCTTGNTTAAATTTATGTGCTACTCTATCAAANTGTCTNTTTAAAAAACCTTTACCCATTCCAACTTGACCNCCATCTTCAATATATCTTTTTCTTGATGATGCTAANGNTACTTCCATAGCTGGTGCAAANTATTCTACTTNTTNTAATGCTTTTGCATANACNGNATTGTTAGNTACAAATGTNCCAATACCATCTTTAAATGTTCTTGATATACCATTNACCATNATAGGTCGCCCTGCATCTACTAATGCAGAAAATATTACTTTACCCATAAATGCTAAACTTGCCCAATCTCTTAGGAAAGCCGCACTTCTTTTACTAAATGAAGCTGGATCTTCTGTATTAAGAACACCAAGTAATTTATCTTTTTCATCTTCAAATGCATTTAATACTTTATCNATTTTAGCATTNTCTTTATCAGTTTTAAGTTCTTTCATTATTAATCTTATTTCAGTTTGATCTAAGAAGTTATCCATATGTCTATCGCCAAACTGTCTAGTAATCTCAATAGCATTTGCCATACGAGTATGATACTGACGCATNAAAACAGTTANATCTGTTTCAATAAAATCCATTACTTCTTTNTTAGGTATATCTAATGCTCTTGACATTAATGGTCTTACACCTGCTTTGAATTGACCATTTATTATTCCCCATCCTGCAATACCATCTCCATCAAATTGATTTGCTTCATTATCTACAATCTTATTAAATGTATTTTCTACTCTTTTTTCTATTTCTTTTGGATCAGTAGATTTCCATTTGACATTACCTTGTTTAAACTCAATAGGATTTCTTCTATACCAACTTCTAATAACAGCTTTAAATGCATCAGGGTCTTTTAATATTTTATCTCTTCTCCATATTCTATTGAAGTATTCTTCTTTCATTGTAAATGGTGGAGCAATACCCTCTTCTAATTCTGTTAATTGTTTTTTAACATCAACATACTCGCCCTCTTTTCTTTTTAACATTGCAAGTAATCTTGCTCTTTGAACTTTACTTAATGGTTTTTTACCATCATCTAATAATGATTTTATCTGTCTAATGACACCATCTTTCTTTTCCATTAATAATTTAAAAGAACCTTGTGATGCAAACATATTTAATTCTTCAGCTTCATCTCCAAATGCTTTATAAAACTTTCTTACTTCTGTTGCCGCTTTCTTAACATTAGGATCAATAGCTGGATCATCAAATACTTTTTGATCTCCTACTGCTTGTGTAACTTTATTTCTAAATTCTAATTCTGTTAGCTTAGTATTATCTCTAGCATTTCTACCTGATAGTTTATTCATTACAGAACTATACATATCTCCAGCACGAATACCGCCTTTCTGTAAATTCATATT
>FUFK010040703.1_pt1 | contig 15843 bp, 22 predicted proteins | sample 1021851 | NCBI WGS metagenome assembly FUFK01 (sample SAMEA51879418, study PRJEB19060) | metagenome | reverse complement strand
TTTCCTCAAAATTAATATGTAGTTTAGCCCGCCTTTCCCTCCCTATCCTATACAGGTATTCCGCAATTGCCAACCCTTTTTTATTTCGGCTTTTTTTGTGGGTGGGGGGCAACCACCACCACACCACACGCGCATACCCCCTCCCCCCCCATCAAATCGCCGGCCGGTTAGTAAGCACTAACAAACCACATTGTGCCATCGGCCGCGGATGATCCCGGCGTGGATGCTGTACGGGCGAAAGTGTGAGGCGGATAAGGACCCAATACCCCAACCAATAGCCAGCCGATACCCCACACAAAAAGCAATAAGCAGANAATGTTTTTATAGAATCACGGTCTATTAAATTGGTAATAATTAATAGACAACAAAACCGCGAACCTTCAAAATGTTTTTGAAAGTTAGGAAAAGGAGAAAACAATGCAACAAACCAACAACACAGAGCCAGCATCCTATCAGGTGCTAGAGATACGCAGAAAAGGCCAACCACTGGTTGCGTGGGATTTTGAGACAAAGAGCGAGGCCGAGAGATTCGCACTCGAGCAAACAAAGTTAGGCAAAGAGGTTGTGATCATCTACGCCTGAAACAACAAAACCCACAGCCCGCACCGGATGATGCCGCGCGGGCTTTTCAGGTGCCAACACTGGCACAACAAATAAGGGGAATATCATGTCTGTTAAATCTCAAGTTATGTCTGTCGTAAAGTCTTTGGAGTCTGAGTCTGCATTCTGTGAAATGTGCGAAGCTATTCACGAAGATACCGAAGCCGGCGAATGTTCATGCGGTGAGGAGCTGCGCCCGATGTCGGGCTTTGATTGGTTGCATGATGCACTGGATATTGAGTGGATTCTAAACAATGACCGCACCATCAAAGGCGCGCGTATTTTGGTGGCATTTGGTGGTCCAAATATCTGGGTCAACACTACCGACAACACTGTTGAGGGTCACTGGTGGGGAAGTTCGCATATTGAGCGGTTCGATGATTGCATTGGCTTGGCTGACGCTGTTGAAGAATTGTTCAACTGTTAAGGGGGAAGCATGAAAACGGTAGCAATTTGTACCACATGGCCGACAAAACGGAAAAAAAGGCGGGCAATCCGTCAGCCTCTACCGCACCCCGGCCAACTGTTAATAGGTAATCAATGGGTCGCGGAAATCGAAGGCGATACCGTGCCAATTGGCGAGCATAAAAGCCCAGAGGAGGCGCTGTTGGCCGCGCGTTACTTGGCCTGCAATGATGACGATGTAACCGCCTTGATCTCGCCAGACGGCGCGCAGCGGTATATCTGAGAACGTGCCGGTTCGTTACCGGCTAGTGTGACTCCGCATGATGAGAAGTGGCTTTACCGCCACAGGGTCGGAATTATCCGTAAATAATCGTGATGGCAAGCGTTAAGGGTGTAAGTAGCTGAAAACTGATAGCAAAAGCCGGGGGACGATGTCGCAGAGGTGAACCGGATAGATTGGCGTCAGTGCTTACACCTGCCAACCTTTTTGCAATGTTTCCAACTTTGCAATACAATCTAATTGTCGCCATTGTTGGCGGCACATTTCAACAAAAGAGGGTAAAAACATGAACAGATTCGACAAAATCTACGTTCAAAGCTGCGCGGATTGGCTAGACGCTGACCAAATAACGCACGTTTATGAGCATATCCACGCCACTTGGCCTAGCTTAGACAGCTGTTACCCAAATGACATAAGAATGGTGGCGCGCCAAATGTACCCAGAAGTCAGGGAGAAGCGAGTCGCACCTATATCGTTGGAAGATATGGCGCGGGTAAATCAATTTCGGATTGAGGAAGCGATCGCCTCGCTTGTAGCGGCACAAAAATGGCTTAGCAAGGTGCGCAACCCGTCCGATGCTGTCGGGATTTCAATCCGCGACATTGGCATGATTGCCGATCAACTAGAGGGGGTGAAACAATGAATACCGGACTATCTTTAGTTTCTGAAATGCTAGAACGCCGCGACCGACTGAAGGCGCAACATCTGGACGCGCTGAAAAAGCTACAAGCGGCCTATGATGAGTCAAACTTTGCAAACCAAGCCCACTATCGTGGGCTAGAAACCGGCCTTGATATGGCTTTATTGCACATCGAGTTTTTGCTGGATCTGGCGAAAAGGGAGGGTTTGTAATGGGTGTGTCTAGTTTATACGACCGAGTTCATGTGTTTGCTACTGAGCTTAGCTCAGAGTGGGCGACGATCGATGCGGAGATACATTACCGCATCAACGCGGGTGACGGTGACGCGGAACCCCAAACCTTTGAACTTGTGAAGGTAACCACCCGCATCGCTGGCGCTGAGGGGCCAGTAAACATCACGCCCATGATTGACTTTGATTACATCATGGATTTGTGTGAGGAGGACGCCAGCAATGCTGACGTTTGCGTGGGTGACTACTTATGAAACGGCCAGACTGCGACTTTATACGGCAAGCGCTGCGGCATCTCGACAGGCCAAACCAAGCCATCCGCAGCCCGCTTCAAAAAAAACTGATGCTGGAGTCTCTGCACGCGCCAGTGATAAGCCTATGGGAAAAACCATTTGAGGAAACCGAACCGGGAATGTTTTGTAAGGGGCGAAAAGATAGCGCAGAACAGGAATATGAGCTTGCAACCAAATGGTTATATGACGACTTTGTTCTTCTGTCGCAAGACGAGTGGGAAGATAAAAGCACTAGAGAAACTGGTCCCTCAAAGCATTGGGCTTACTTTATCAAGAACCTTGAGGAGCACCCTCTTCAGGAAGAATTAACCAAGGATGTATTTGAGTGCAATTGGATCCAAAAAGTGCTTGCTGATCCAGATCTACCGGAAAGCAAGGTGTGCGAGGCTAACCTTGACCATTTTCATTATGTCCTAACCGCTGTCTCTAATTGCTATGACGGCAAGTGGACTAACCCCGTAGTGCTGGGGATCCATTGGTTTTGGCTTCCAGAACCCGGTGACCCAATGTATTCAGCGTCACCGGATGACAGTTACGAATTTGTTCAGTCCGAAACAAAATCAACCGAAGATTTTTACAACCACATAAACTTTTCAAAAGCTGAACACTCAGAGTTTACGGGTAATGCTGCCAAGCAACTGGCTAGGGTAGTCGATCTACACGCCTATTTAAAATACGGCGACCGACACGCTGTTGAGGTGCTTCCCAGCCCTGAAAAACTATCAAAAGCGAAACGCAACCCAGCAAACCGGAATAGACCTTGGAACACCGCCAGCGGCCCTCATGTGCTACTGCTGGACAGAATGCCAGCCACACAAAAGCCGGGGTGCGGAACACACGCATCGCCCAAGCCTCACCGTAGGCGCGGGCATTGGAAAACGCTAAGCCACCCAAGGTATAGGCATCACCCTCAGTACCAGAAAAAGATTTACTGCAAGCCTAGCTTTGTAGGCCCAAGGCAAACGACTTACGAGGGCAACATATATCGGCTTGTTCAGCCGTTAGAGGAGGCGATTTATGGATAAGCCAGTTTTTGACAAAGACGTACCAGTGCCAGCGGAAGGCGGGTATCAGGCGAGTAAATACTACTGGGTGCGTGAAATGGAGGTGGGCGATTCTTTTACCTGCTCACGAAAAAATTGCAATGCAATTAGACAGCTAGGTTTAAGCAACAAGGCCCCATGGTTGCCTGATGGTTTCAAATTTCAGACACGAAAGATTGAAAATGACGTCTATCGGATCTGGAGGGTTGCCTAAATGTATAGCAATCGCACCGAAAAGCTGCTGTTAGTGGTCGCCGGGTGTGCGGCTGGCCTGCTGGGATGCCTCACGCTGCTGTTAATTATCGTGGTGTTTGCATAACTATGCAGAGAATGGCAAGAGGTGTTAAGCTCAAGGCGTCTAACGCGACTCCCCTTGCGTGTTGAGCAGGTTATTGGCGGCCCCTGTAGACCAAATTGCCGCCACTCCTTCCCGAGAGGCCATCATGTACACCTATAAGGCCAACATCCGATCTATTTATGATGGCGACTCATGCCGGGTCGATCTCGATTTAGGCATGGGCGTCTGGCTTCATAACCAATCCATAAGGCTCTACGGTATCGACACCGCAGAGATCCGTGGCGGCACTGTAGAGACAAAAGCGCTCGGAAACTTAGCCAAGGACTACCTGAAAAACGAGCTGCCAGAAGGCTGTACAGTGATGCTCAGAACGTATATCGACAAGCGCGGCAAGTTCGGCAGGGTGCTGGCTTCAATCTACAAACAGGAAGGTGACGGTTTCCAGACTAAAAGCCTGAACACGGCGCTGTTAGATATGAGGCTGGCGGTCGAGTATCACGGCCAGTCGAAAGAAGAAGTGATGGCACAACACTTGGAAAACGTGAAGTACCATCAGGAATTAGGCAATATCTTGCGCCAAAATGTAGAGCGAGATAGCTGAAACGAGGATAAGAGGCGGTAGCCATTCGGGTATATCCGATAGCCAACCGCCCCGATCCTTACTCATTCTGGCGAGGCTGTGATGGTTGTAGAAAACTCGCTAATAGCGGCGTCCATATTGTCCATTGCCTCAACTGCGCTAGTGGTATCGGCAGTAGAGTCAACGTGTACCCGCTCAACCATCGGTTTGTTTTTGGCGTCCATCCGGTAGGGTATACCGTTGGCATCCAGAACGCGCATTAACTTAGGTGCGGTGTAGGCTTTGAACATATCACCCAGTTCGCGCCAGTAAACATACTTATCAGACATGGTTTTACCTCAAAAAAAGCCCCAGAAAAGGGTCTGGGGCAAGGGCCGCTTAGGAGTCCTGCAGCGGCGGTTAATGTTACCAAGGAATATCGTCATCTGCCTTGGCTGCGGGGGCGGAATCCTTCTTCTCAGGCTTCCATGTATCACGTTCGGCGTACCACGTACCCTTCTGTGATTCTTTGATGTCGATGTTTATCCACTCGTCATCAGGGTTGGACTTGACAAAGCCACCGATCCAGCCTTTGAAATCATCAAGTTTGATAGACACCTTGGCCTTCACCCATTCCGGGGCATTATCATTAGGTTTTTTAATAATCATGCCGTTTACAAAATCTCTATCGTCGCTCATGCGGCCTCCTTTCTGGCTTGTGCAAATTCATCGGACTTAAGAAACGCCCGCTCTTCTGTGGTAAATACGCCGCCCTTTGTCGGGGCAACCCATAAGGCTTCTTTTATCTCGTTAGACAACTCAAGCCATATCTGTGCAACTCCGACAACATCGCCGGTTTTGATGTACTCCTTGATGAAGTGAATAGAGTCAATGTTTTCCCTGACAACATCATTGTGCTTCAGGATCGGCTCCATCGCATCCTTTATAGAACCATGTGCAATCGCTGTGGATACTTCATCGGCGCTGGCTATCTCGCTACCGCCAAGGCCCAAGAACGCTAAGGCCCTGCCGACCGCCGATGTCTCGGCATTCTCAAGGGCCGATGTCTTGTTGATTTTGCCGAAGCTACGGTTTTCTTCAGCGTACCCAGTAGCTGCAACCTTGCCATCACTATCTCGGATGGTGGACTTCATTACGACCATCGAATCCTCAGCGCTAACCAACTCTGTCTCGATNGACCAACCCTTGAACTCTTCCGACTTTCTGAAATCATCGATCCTTCTGGCAACAGTTAGATAAACCTTGCCNTGNATNTCTACTTCACCTTTGCTCTTATCGGCCATACTCCTCCCTCCTTTGTTGACCTAAACGCAGTTTAACTCAGGATAACGCAGGTTAGCAAGCCTAGCGATATTTAAAAAAGGTCAGCAATTTGTTGACAAGCTCAGGCAGGTCATTCAGAGTTATAGGTTCCGCTCAACGAAAAGGGATAGGCAGTGACAGTGAGAGATGATGAGTTCATCGCGTCCATGCGAGCCATGTACGCAGAAATGAATGAAACGTACAACCCTGCAGAAGAATACAAAAAGTTATTAGAAGAGAAGCCCAGACGATACGAGAAGTATATAAACGAACCATTATCTAGCCTACAGCGGCTCCAAGCTGCCAGCACCCACCATCGCCTCGCAGAATTGAAGCATAGGCTCGCTAACGAACGCGAAGTCATATCGGGCATGATTACCACCGGAACCGTAACGCTCGTCTACGCGCCATCTGGGGCCGGTAAGACGGTCTGGGTCTTAGGCAACCTGTTTAAGTCGATCAGAAACAACCTCATCAAAGGCTCAGATGTTATCTATTTCAACGAAGATGACGGGGCTAGAGGCATAGTCCAGAAGGCAGAGATGGGCATGAAGCATGGCATGGCCATGATTACCTTGGCTAACTCGCAAGACCCGGCACTACGCAACGCCGACGATGCCCTGCGAATGCTCAGCATGATTCAAAAAGAGGGCGAGGCAGATGGCAAAATCATCATCTGCGACACCCTCAAGAAGTTTGCTTCGGTGCTAAACAAGGGCGAGGTGGCTGACATCCTGCACGTTTTCCGAGAGTTCGCCGCAGCGGGCGGCACAGTGATCCTGCTGGGCCACTGCAATAAGCATCGATCGTTAGACGGCCGCCTGATTTACGAGGGCGTAGGGGATCTGAAGGCTGACGTTGACAATATGTTTGGCCTTGACCCACTGAATGACAAGTTTGCTGAATATCAAGAACTATTAGTAATTAACGAAAAGGATCGTAGGCAAATTTCATTTTCTGGCGGGTTTCGATATAGGCAGACTAACGAGACGGTCGGCTACGAAGAGTCGGTCGATTCCGTTGAGTTCCTTGATGAAGATGACATCAGCGACCTGAAGAAAAAGCAGACGGCGCAGATCAATGTCGGCAAGGCTTTCGCAAAATATGAAGACGAAGTTTTGTTTCTTGAGTCCGTGATGAAGGGCGGCGCGGAATACAGTCAGGCAGAGCTATTTAGGATGCTTGAGGATGAGCACAGAAACCCCAACGAATGCACTAAGAAAACCCTACGGAACTGCATGGATCTGCTGAAGAACAATATATTGAAACTTCGCAGAAACCCAACAAACAACGCAAAGCATTACCGCTGGCAGGGGGAAAAGTGGTGATAAAAAAACATGAGGAAAATCATCGGTTTGCCCACATTGCCCACTTTGCCCGTGTTTTAGGGGGCGGCCCCCCGGAAGTGGGGCCAAGTGGGCCAAGTGGGCATATTCTTGATTTCATTGACATTTTTATTTGGGCCTAATTTATGACAGACGGGCATAGATGGATTGTCGATCACAAGGATAAACTGCAATTCTTTATCGACTTTGTAAAAGATCGGTTTGAGCAGGGCAATCATCTTGTGTACTCAATCAAGCCAGCAGGCAGGACTGAGCGACAGAACAATGCCATGCACTTATGGTTTAGACAGATGGCAGAGCACCTCAACAATGCTGGATACCACAACAAGCACCCCTTTAACGACGAGGTAGAAGTGCCGTTTACTGAGGGGCTGGTCAAGGAGATGCTCTACAAGCCCATCATNAAGGCCATGTACCAAAAAACGTCTACCACCAAGCTAACCGGCAGGGANCTGAGCGAAGCCGCTGAGGTGCTTGTACGGTGGCTNTCAGAGAANAAGGGGATATACGTCCCGTTTCCACAATCAATAAAGGATGAGCTTTAATGGCGGCCCTTGGGGAAGATTGCCCTTATTACACGGGCAAGCGCTTTAACCGGCACACCATACTAGAAGACGGCATCGGACAGATAGCCGGGAGGCTAGGAGAAGCTGAGTTTGCCAAGCAGCTGTGCCTCTATGCGCCATCATTCTTGTGGGTTGGAACAGAGAAGGGGTCATACGATTTTGTTGTAAAGCTGAAGGATGGTCAGAAGATAACAATAGATGTAAAAACCAAGCATAGAAACGTAGAGGCGAAGCCACACTACAGCGCTCATGTGACCCTCAGCCAGAAAGAATACGAGGTTCACATCTATGTGTTCGCCAATGAGGTGGAGGGTGAGGTAGAGCTTATGGGCTGGTGCTCTAAGCAGTGGTTCTGGGAAAACGCACAAGTCGTTAGTGCCGGGGATGTTGAAAGCAAGCAAACGCAATTTGTAGAAAGAGACGGGGCCGGTAAGGTTTCTTATGAATCTTTGCGGCCGATGAGCGAAATGTGGGAAAACTTAAAACCACACACCGAGGGATGAGTTATGAAGAATGACGCACAACTGGCCCTAGAAGCCGCAGAATCTATGGCAAAGCGATTAGAAGAAGACGTAGCCATAATGATGGATCTGAGTACCAAACCGCTCAAGGACATAGATGAGACGCCTCTTGAGATAATTCGCTATCTAAGGCCAAGGGATGAGTCTGTTGAGGAATCAATGTAATGGCAGTAAAACGAGAAGCCTGTGATAACTGGTTTAGCAAGTGTGTTAGGCATAGAGATCAGCACCGCTGCCAGTATTGTTCTAAGGAGGGCACGGACTGTGCGCATATCTACGGTCGAGCCAAGAAGTCTGTACGCTGGAGCATGGATAACGCAGTGACGCTATGCAGATACCACCATCAGTGGTTTACATCGAACCCCGTAGCCTTTACTGACTGGCTAACAAAGCTGTATGGCGAGGGCCACATGGACATTCTGAGAGAAAAGGCCAATGCCCTGCTGAAGACGAATAAATTACTGCGTAAAGAAATTAGCGATCATTACAGGGCAGAGTTTAGGAAGGCTGAGGCTGACCCCAGTTATGAGATTGTTAGTTGGAATTAGTCCTCAATCCATGATTGAGCTATCCGACCAAAAGGAAGCCAGCCAAGGGTTTCGCTGTCTTCCAAGAAATCATCCATTTCTTTTGAGCCAAAGCCAAACTGAGCAAAATCAACGACCGGCGCAAACACCATGCTCAAAGGGGCTGGCGCGACAGACGATACTAAAGCCCCGACATCCCCCTGAGATGCCCTCATAAGTTGGTAAGTTCCAAGTGTATTCAGGGATGCAGCGCCAAGCATATGGTCTGCAAAGCGCATTCCATAGTTTTCAAGCTGCGGCTCATCTCCCTTTAGTATCTGTCGGCCCTCGTTGATTGCGGCATTCCCGCCACCAACAATAGCGGTGTAAGCGAGGCCATTCTTGTACGCCTCTTTTTTATTGCCTCGCCTCCACTCCTCAACGACAAGACGCTCCATTTGCTCAAGCTGCTTAATGCCAAACGTCCGAAGCATATAAAGAACTCGCCAGTTGGGGTGATCTAAATACCACTTGGGAAGCTGGGCCATGTCGCTTGGCTGGAGCTTTGCTAACTGAGCGGCCGCAAACTCTGTGGTTAGATTGGTCTTCTTCCCTTGGAGAAGATCTTTCTTTAAGGCCTGCATCTCGTTCTTTGTAAACGCATGACCCCAAGTTGACTCAAGTTTGCCAGACCTTGCTAGTTGCTGGCCTTCCTTTATTCCTGCCCGCAAGGCAACATTCTTTCCAAATCGGTCAATGTCCCTAAAGCCAGACAGCTTGAATGCAGCATCTGCAAGGTCATTAAACCTAGCTTGTGCCACGCCAACGCCATCCCTCAAAAATTCTCCGGTTGTCTGTTGCGCTAAGCCAACATCATCAACGCTGATCTTCAGACCCCTGTTCCGCATCATGTCGATCAAGGCGTCAACGGTATTTCCGGTTCCGTAGTTGACCATGCTGTTGAAGACGTCGCCAACATTCAAGATTGCTGAGTATGGGTTCCCGATCGTTCCCATGTATGCGGCCTTCCGGGCATTGGCTATCAGGCCAGATGGGCCTCTACTGCCCATGACAACGATTGATCTCGCCAAGTCCTGTGCCTTTTGAGCAGTCCCCGCGTCAGCNCCTTCCAGACGGGTTGCTGACTTTACCAAGTCAAACAGGGCGTCACCGCGCTGTATCCTTCTTTCAAATGTTCGGAGTTTTTTTGCGGCATCAGCCCTTCCTGCGGCAACGTCAGCCTGAAGCTCTGCCCTCCTAACATTAAGGTTTTTTAGTTTTAGCGTGTCTATTAGTGCAAGCTCGGAGTCGGACTGCCGTAACCAGCCAAGAGCAATTTCCATTGGGTCCATATACTCGCCAAGAACTGGATCATCCCGCATAATTTGGTTGCGTTTTTGCTCATACGCAGATGTGTTTGTCTTCTTGTTGGCTGCGGACGTCCTGAACCCGTCTCCAGTTTGGCCTTTCATTTGAGAAGGCCAATAATAGGGATCGTCGATCACCCTTGAGTCCATCTTTTTGGACTTCTCAATCGATGTGGCTCTAATCCTTGCCCTCATGGCCTCAAGACCAGCAACGGCATTATCTCCATAGTTTGTTTGGATATGTCTAACTAAATCTTCATAAGCCTGTTTTCGTATTGCAATGTTTGCCGCAGGATCGGCAATGTCAATGTTGCTCATGTTTAGCATCAACCGTCTTGCTTCAAGGTCATCAGCAATTGAGGACGTAAACTCTCTTACATTGCCTCCCGACACGATGTTTTCAGTTGTTGCATGACGTCTAGCCATAAGGCTAGCAGTTCTTTGAATAGCGGAACCAAACCGCCTGCCAACATACTTTTCACCAAGTATTTGCGCTGACGAGATCTTGTCCCGATACCATGAGGCAAACTTCCCCGGCTGATATTTACCATTAACGAATCCAACATCATCAGCAAGAGTCCCTATCCTTTCACGAAGTTCTTTTTCTGTAAGGTCTTGAAAGCTGATAACCGACTTGCCGGTGACGGACTCAGCAGATCGCAGCTTTGAAAGAGGAACTCCGAGTTCTTTTGATATATCACCCAGCGCTCGCCCATAATCCAATCCGTCGAGGCCGCGTCCGGTTTCATTAAAAAACTGCAGCGCTTTTTCGTTCATCTTGACCTGAAAAGCAGATATAACCTCATCGGCTTGCGGTTGCAGCGTATACGTTTTGCCGTCCACCTCTTCTGTCAGACGGCCCTGAAGGTACATTCTTGCCCGCTTTTCTTCCGCCTCAGCGCGCTCAATAGCCTCTCTGCTGGCTATTGCCTTGCCCTCTGCCCTTCCTGCAATAGAGCCAAACGCGCCTCCAATGCCCGCAGATATAAGACCGGCTTTTACGGCGCTTTCCATTCTGTTTTCTAGTCCGCCCTCGCCTTCAGCAAAGCCGTATATCGCGCCTTCTGTGCCAGCAACAGCCGCACCGCGACCTAATCCGCCAAGCGCAGTCTTGCCAACCCCAACAGCTTTCAACGCCATTGAGCTAGGTATTAGGCTGGTTCCCACAAGAATGCTGTACCCAAGAACCGGGTGATCGTCAAAGAACTCGCGCTCTATTCTGCGCTCTTCGGCCAGTTGGGTTTCGTAGTCAACGCCAGTAATTGCGCTAATAGTCTTCGCCCGGAACTCATCCCCAAGTATTCCAGCGCTAACACCCTCAAGAGCGGCTGCTCCGCTGGCGTAAATCTCTTCCGTAACATCAAGAGGATCGGCAATCTTTCTGCGAATTTCTTGAGCCTTGCTTATTACCTCTGCGGGTGCGCCCTTGCTCACAAGGCCATCAATTATTGAGTCAGCCTCAGCAACCGCTGATTCGAGTTGTTCAACNTTTTTCTCAGATCGGGCCTGTCGGCCCTCCCTGCTCATAATGTCTTCGTCACCAAACCCGCCTTGCTCTGCGTTTATTTGCTGAACAATAGACAGCGCCTTATCAAGAACCTCTTGAGGGGCATTCTTATTTTTAAGGTTCTGATAAATTTTAAAGGCTTCAACAGTTGCGCTTGCCATTTGGTGGGGGCCTCAAGTATTAGTCGGGATACTCTGTTTCAAGCTGTTGTAGCTGCTCTATCAGTTCGGCCGTGGACTCTGGTTGTTTGCCCTTCCCTGCGTCCTCAGCCTCCATAGCCATTACCTCAAGCGCAGATTGGAAGGCGTTCATGCCCGAGCCAGCCTGCATATACGCCTGAGCGGCCTTTAGCGCAAGCTGAGCCGCCTGACCCTCCTCTTCTTCGTCTGACGCAAAAATCTGGCCCGCCGTGTATGCCATTGCGGCATCTTTAAATAATCCAACAAGGGCGNCAGGCGGTGGCTTGGCTCTAGCAAAAGAGGACTCCACTGCCGATGCTAATACAGCATTAGCCCTTTTAGGCGGGAGGGCGCGAAGCCGCTTTAGGGCTTTTAGATTGGCCTTCCCCGCTGGGCTATCATTCGTTCTCTCGTCCGCTGGGGTACCAAGCAGGTCAAATAGTTGTTCGTCTGTATAGTCAAACTTATTGTCTTCTGCAGCCGCTTCTAATTGCTCAAGCTGTAGCCTCTGAGACTCCTTTTGAGCGTTTACGGCATCCCAGACGCCCTCCATTCCAGAGAAGTTTTCGTTTTGAAGGAATGCCGCTTTTGCCTCAGGCGTGTTCGGCATTGACTTTGCCGCTCGGATAGCCGCATTGTAATTAGCTTCATTTGCCTCAAACCCTCGCATCTGCTCGCGGTAATCAGCGGTGTCCATATACTCTTGGTGTTTTTGAAGAGCCATCTCATGGCCTTCAAATCGCAGCCTCAACCCTTCGTCAGCCCGCTCCTCCTGCCGTCTAGCCGCCTTCTGTTGAAATACAGCATTCTCCATATTCATGGACATTCCTGCGGTAGCAAGCCTGTCAATTCCTTGGATGTTAGCTGCAACGGCGTTGGCTGACGCCTGAAGGTTGTTTAGCTGCTGCTGTTGATCTTGAGCGGTAAAGCTGTCAGTAAGCTCTCTCTGAAGGGTTTGACGCATTTGATCCTGAATATACGCAAGCGCCCCCTCCCCTTCTTGAGTTCTTTGCGTTGTTTTTATTTGCTGTGCTTGAGAAGCAAGACGCATCGAAAGAGATGGATCGGTTGTCACAAACTGCTGAGATGCCTGCAAAAGCTGATCGGCGTCACCGCTAAATATAGCTTTGCTAAGATCAGAGAACATTCCTTGTTCTTTTTCCTTTTGCTTTGCAACCGCCTGCCCTGATCCAACAAGCATTCCAAGACCTTGCACATCCCCAAAATCAGGACTAGCAAGGCGTTGTGTTGAGGTAAGTCTGAGAGCCATAATTAATTCCCGAAAAGTGTGCCAGTAATAAATTCACCGATTTGCGGAGCCGCTTGGCTGCCAATCTCGCTAAGAATACCCATGATTCCGCCTTGNCCTTNGCCTGAACCTTGTATNGCCCCNCCAAGCAAGCCAGTTCCNAGCCTACCCATNAGCTCTGCCTGACCNATACCTGANCCCAGAAGNGCGTCTAGGCCCGCTATAGAGGCTTCGCCGAATAGGCCAGTGCCATATAGCTGACCNCGTTGCGCCAACTGAGAAGCNAGCAGGCCACGCTGNANGGCATTCTGAGCCTGAGCCTCTGGCAGATACGCCGCACCCAGCAACTGAGTACCAAGCCGCGCATCTTGCGCTTGCTCTGCTTGAGCCTGCTGTATAGCCGCCAGTGAAGCCCTAGCCTGCGCTTCTTCTTGGGCCTTAGCTAGTGCCAGCTGCTCCGGTGTGCCACCAAACATAGCCGTTCTAACACCCAAACGACCCTGATTAGCCAACCGCTCTTCAAGGGCTAAACGCTGGCGTTCTTCTTCTGCAAGCTGAGTAGCTCTAATCCGGTCAAATATCTCTTGCTCACGGGTTGCTCGATCTGTTGTAACAGCATCAAGAAGCGTTTGCGCGCCAGTAAATGCGCCTGTAGAGATAGCCTGTTCTGTTGGACTGTAAGTAGTCTGGATATTTGGCCCTATCATTGGCTCTGCGCCAGTAAATGCGCCACCAGCAGCACCCGCTGCACCACTTGTCGTACCTGCCGCACCACCACCAACAAGGCCAGCGTTTATCGCGGCCCTGTACTCTTGATTAGTAACAACGCCGTCATTATTAATGTCAAAGCCTTGCCGACGAGCAAAGTCTTGATTGCGTATGGCTTGCTCGCGGCTTAGCCCTTGTTCGTCTACAATCTGCTGAAGACGGTCTTCTCGCGTCATTGTGGGAAAAGATCCCGGTGCTGGAATGCCTACGCCAACACTAGAACCCGTCCCCGTAGTAACGGTAAATGGCTTGAACTGCGACCGCGCAAAGGCTTCTTCGGCAATCTGACCTGCGCCAGCAAGCCCCCGCTCACCAATTGCACCAAGACGGTCATAAGCCCCCATCAAAGACCCAAGACCACCGGCAGTAGAAGCTATAGGGCCAATATTTTTAAGCACAGTATTAAATAAACCACCAAGGAAACTGCCTTGGCCGCCAACGTCTTGAATCAGCTGGTCGATAGACTGAGATGAAACACCTGAATAGTCATATCCCCCACTGGTCGTAGAGCCAGCATAATTTCCTGATGGGTTATAACCTTGACTGGGACTTGTTAGCCCCTGCAACTCATCAATCATGGCAAGTTCTTCAGCAGTAGCCATTAGCAAGTTCCTCTCACTTTAAAAACCATTACAGCGTCTTACCTATAAGCGCTAATACATTCATTTCCTGTAGGGATATGGCATTACCGTTTACTTCTGTTTGCAAACCTACCGTAATCACACTGCCATTACCCGTACAATTTAAAGACTTGCGGCTAATCAAATCACCTAGCGAAAACTCAACAGCCGTATATTCTGATTCACCATAAAATCCCGGCGTTGATGTACCCACCCTAAACCGCGATGTATTGGCCTGAACCGAAAAGTCATACGTCCAGCTAAGAATAATGTCTGCATTATTGCCGCCAATAATCGTGGGCCGTATCTTCTTAAGAATCTTGATCTTTGATGGGTCGCCAAAGGTTAGGCCGGGGCTTGAATACCGGAAAATGTACGACACGTTGTTGTCATCAAAACCATCGTATTTGCCAATACCATCTGTAGTGCCTATATAAATAGTGCCATCCCTGTCTCTAGCAAANGACTTGAATTTAACACTAGGCCACTTGGTTACGCGGAATGAGCCATTNTCNAGCCTNCCNCTAAGATCAAAGCAGTAAACAAGGTTGCTNTCNGGNANGCANAGCANATAAAAGTAGTTTTCAGGGCTATANACGGTGCTNGCAGGGCTAGTTTTAGCCGCCAAGAATCCAATCAGCTCCTGTTTTACGTTACGGCTAAGATCAGATATAGGCAGAGACTTTTCTTGTATTGTCCTGCCAAGACTACGCAAGCCNTCGTCACTTAAAAACAACAGATCAGTNCCAATACTGACCACTGTTTTGCGGTCNATACAGCCTACGCCTGANACNGTATCGCTAATCGCCATGCTTGCAGGGCTATCAGCACCGCCATAAACAATAATGCTGTGTTCNCCAAANACTACAAGAAAGTCATTATGCGCAGCTAAAGCAACAATCTTGTCAGCACCATCAGGCCAAGCCTTTGCTACATCAATGTTGCCGCTGGAACCACCCGTAAAGGCATTGCCATCTAATAGGTCAGACCAGTAAATAATGGTGTCATTACTAGCGTTGCCAGCAATAAACAGCCTGCCGAATGCAGCAAGCACCTCATTGGCCTTAAAGGTAGCGTTAGTAGCACCACCGTTGGCTACCGTGAATGTTCTTAGCCCGTTGCTGTTGTCGTGAACAAGCGGATCATAGCCACGTTGAAAGAAGTAAGCCTTGTCGTTGAAGTTTACGATCTTCCAATCATTAGCGGTAATCGTATATGAGCCGGGAGTCACATCTGTCAGCGTAGTCGTACCGCTTAGTATCTTGTTATTGCCAGTGCTAAATATCGTTTCGTTGCCAGCACTGTCGTAAAACTCATGGATATTGTGGATATGGTCTGTACCCAACGCCGTCTTGTTGGTAGTCAGGACGTTATTACCCTTACGGGACGCCAATCGGCCCTGTCGATCGATAATCGCGTTATCTGCGATTTCTGCGAATGAAGTATCCTGAGCAATAGGAGAGTCTTCCGAGTTAACGCCCTTAAAGGCAGGGGCGACAAGATCAATGCTGCGTAACGGCTGTGCCATAACCTATCCTACGGT